>Ga0315909_10002628_pt1 | contig 22751 bp, 20 predicted proteins | sample LakEriMetagenome_11_FD_203527 | JGI IMG/M metagenome (GOLD analysis project Ga0315909, IMG submission 203527) | Freshwater fungal communities from buoy surface, Lake Erie, Ohio, United States - Buoy 2 MA125 | ecosystem: Environmental > Aquatic > Freshwater > Lake | place: USA: Lake Erie, Ohio...
CATTTCGGCCTTCTCCAGAAATATCTGGGGAATTTGCGGAACGTTCAGAATCTCTAGTTCTGGTTTTCCCTGCCTGTGCTCTTTGCTCTGCTGCTGCCTGTGGTTTTAATTCAACGACTTTATCTCCACCGTCCAATGGGACCATACCCATTCTAATTCTAACTTCATTAGGGGTAATTACCTGCATCCTTAAATATCGCTCATCGATCTTTGACTGGGTATCTTCATCGGTCAAAGTTAGCTCATTAAATTTAAGAAGTAGGGCATCCGTCATTTCCTCAATAATTTTATTTAATTTCTTTTCTAAATTCATTTGGGCTGGACGACATACTTGCTCTCTAAATGTTTTATCGGCATCTCTAGCCACCGCCAAATTAACTCCTTCGGGAGTTCCAATTTTATTAATTGGGACACGGTGAGATAATAGAATTTCATCTCTATTAGATTTACGATACACGTTAAATGAAGACTCTTGAGTTCCTGCCTCAATTGGCTCCATCTTAAATTCAACCTTTGAGTCTGGTGAATCTGGTGGAAGAGGGATATAAAGGGATCTGTGATTCTTACCTCTTAGGCCAACCTGGAAAAACTCGAGCAATTTACGCTCAGACTCTGTTGATAATTTAGCACCCTTTACGGTGATGATATATCTTGGAACCGCCTTGTTTTCAAAGTAGTCAAGGTTATACTTTCCAGCAAACTCGTTTCCAGCCATAGCATTTGAAGATGCCACGATATCTGGAATACCATAGTAGTTATTTGTTGGTGTATATTTCTTTAGGTGAATAATTTCATTTGGTCTATCTAGTCCGCCTGCAATTGGATTCTCTGTTTCCTGATCTCCAAAGTTACGGAAGTATACTGCCTTGCCGTATAGCAATTGAATGAAGCCGTCACGGAGGCGACGCACACGCATTGTCTTTGCAGGGATATGTCCGATATATCCAATTCGTCCAGCAGATGTTCTGCCGATTTCGATATACCCATTTCCTGTTGCTTCAACATCTGTGTAGGCCTTGATTAAAGTTTCTGTAAATGTTTCTTCTTCGTTGCATTGTTCTAGCCACTCGTATAAATCTTGACGTAATCTATTTAGCTTTCTGCGAGCACGATCTAAAGATTTTTCATCTGTAATATTATCAAATGCTTCTTGTGTTTTACGTGTTTCAATAAAGTCGTGGCCAAGACCTACAATGTTTGAAACCTTAGCATTAATTGCTGCATAGTTGTATGGGGAAATTTCGTAGATGGTTGAAAGATAATCTAAATTATATGGTGGCTCGATAAGATCGAACATAGCATAGCCAGTAATTGCTTGTGCTAATAAATTCTGTTGTGTTTCAGTTCCTTCAATGCCTTGGAATCGTTTTTGTAATTCTCTGCTCATCTTACGACGGAATGCAGGACTTAGTCCTGATATCTTTGTAAGGTCTTCTCCGCTTACCTTAAATAGGTCTGTGCTTGTTTCTTGTCTTGGAGTATTAAACTTCATCCAATCGGCAACGTTAGATATTGCTATCTCTTGTGAGTTGTCATCTTCTTCGTATTGAATCATTACTGTCCCTCTGCCCTCAAGTTTTTCATTTCGTCTTTATAGTTTCCAATATCCAAAGGATCTGGAACTAGGCCCCACTTTAGTCTTTGTTCTTGTTCTGCATATTCTTCATCTGTGATTTTGCGTCTTGCTGAAAGAAATTTAGGCCCGCCCTCATATATGCCGTATGAGCGAACTTCTCTAGCCAAAGCATCGATTCTGGATCTATTTCCTTTTTTGGACGTGACCGAAAGAAAGTTCCCATCATCGTCTCCAATCCATCTGCCGTCTGGCATTTCCCAAACATAGATTCCTAGTGTTGATTCTTCTTGTAGAATCCTAGTATTTGCTTTACCGATATCCATAGAAGTTTATTTTACCACTCTTTACGGTCTAAGTCCAGCTTTTTGTCAGGGGGAGTGACAAAATTATATACTTTGTAGCACTACCCAGTCATTATTATAATATTCTGTGTCTAATTCTGTCAGGATCATGGCATTTTCTGTAATAGATTCGACTGGCTTACCGCAATAAAGCTCAAAATGAGTTTCAACTTTTGAAGCCGTCAATTCAGAATCATATATTGCAATATTCTTATACAGGTTGGATGGGCCACCAGTAGACTCATAATTTAATTGCAATGCCCCAGTTACTGGGGTAGTAAATACTATTACGATATGGTGTGGCTCTTCTTCAACTAAATATGAACTAATGTTTGTTTGATTAGTTACATCTACATTGTTTACATATATCTTGGCTATATTGGCCTTAGAGACCACTCCAGGGCCGTTCCAGGCCAGTCTGGTAGCAGAAGGGCTGGAAGCATAGAAAAGGGTGTTAGCGGCCAACGTAAGCGGTGTAAAGAGCATTTCTACAGACTTCACAGAGGTAGATGCATTTAAATCAAATCCTGCTGCATTTTTAGCTCGAATTCCATTCATATAATGACGGGATAAGACTGGATAATTTAAAGATCCCAAATAATAATCGGTAGATGAGGTTATCTTATCTCCAAAATTATCTGCATATATTGTTCTATCGGCATAGAATGTTATACAGAAGAATGACAGTTTTGGTAGATATTTGCTGGCATCTGTAGTAGACATTGTAATTCTAATATATACATTCCCGCTTGGATCAAATGCGTTTTTTGTATATTGGGGCAAAGGCTGGCCATTTGTACATGGGGCATAAGAAATTCCGTCTATGCTTGATTCTACCGTTATTCCTAAATCATTTCTCCACTCAACTTTTGATGTTGTTAGGCCTATTTGAGAAGGAATAAAAAAGTAGTCGTTTATCACAAAGGACTTTGATTGTGCTGTATCTGTTTTGTAAAAAGTAATATATCTTTTAGTTGAGTCGTAATAGGTATTATCATCTACAAAGTCCGACCATGGCTTGCTGGCTGGATATGAGTAATCCATAACTGCTTTAATATTTGCGTCTGTGCCAGTAAACAATATTCCTTTATCTGGATAAACTACGTTTATGGCAGAAGTTGTAATATTGCCATCTACATAATGACTTCTAATTGATTCTGGTTGCAGGCCATATCTATAAACTGCTGGAGCATCTACTGTAAACGTGTCTCCAGAAACAGTTGTTGGCCCAATCTGTAAGCCTAGCGTGGTGTTTGTAAATTTAAAATTTGATAACGCTTTTGAATCAACGGCAAACGAGTCTATGTATAAGGTTATGGCTCCTACTGAATAAACTCCAATTATGTGCAGAGATTTCTTGCTGTATGTAACACAATATCTAACTGATTCTGTATCTGATACTTTAAATACTATGTCGCCGTTTTCCCAGAACAATCCAATATCATTTGTCGCATCCGCAAAAAGTGGGGTTTCTGAAGAAGACTCAATTGATGGATATACCCATGCTTCTATTGTAAAGTCATTATCTGAAGTATATTTTGTTCCGAATCCCGCCCCAACTGTTGCACCGTAATAATCTTTTGTAACTGGCACAGTTATGTATGCGGTATTTGTAATACGTGTTCCTGATACACCGCCAGAAACTAATGGCAATATATTTGCTGCAGGTGATCCTACATATGTGGCATTATTTCCACATCCTGAAATATCTGTAGCTGTTGCACCAACAGACTCATCCAGGGGCCAAAAGCCCACTGGATAGTCCTTTATTACTTTTAGTTGGTAAGACACCCTTTAATTATACACCAATTAGGCTTGTGGTTCTTGTTTCTTGATTGCAGAAGCCAGAAGTGCAACTACCGTATCTGCGGTTTGGCGGGCATCAATAGCTCTTACAAGCTCGCCGCATCCAAATCGGATATCGTTAAGATTTGCTGGTCTAGCCAACTCGATCTTTGTTGAAACATCTGTGAGGGCTCTAAAAGAACCATCTGTATTTTTTACTACAAAGAACACAGTCTCTGCTTTAATAATATTATCTTCTGATACGGTATCTTCTACCAAATCTTCAGATTCAACTACTCCTTGATTTTCCATATTTTCTGTCATTTTATCTCCTTCTATCATATCCGTGGCGGTTGATCATTTCCGCCGCTGGTTTCCATGTTTCTGCATTTGCATTTAAGCCATGCCCAAAAACAATTCTATTGTAATAATTAAATGCAGCGCATACTGCTACTGCATCCTTAAGCTCTTCTTCTGAAACTCCAGAATTAATAGCATCCGTAAAATCTGATTCTGTTATTTCTGATGGAGATAGCGTTAACTTTTTAACATATGCCATCAATGCAGCAAGCTTTGCATCGCCTGTCTCACCAGATAGTACCAAGTCCATATCGTTTTCTGAATAACCTAAAGATAATGCGAACTCTCTATGTGAACCCCAACAATACTCGCAGCTGTTAAGCTTAGATACATAAGATGCCAGAACTTCTCTAATAACGGGATCTAAAGATGAAGGCTCTCTTAATACCTCTTCTGCCAATGTAAGTGATGGCATATACTTTTTAGGATTTTCTTGAAAAATATTTACTATGCTTGTTGCGCTTTTAAGCGATGAAAAAAATGACATTATAGAATTACCCCAAAGTGTTTAAGTATTGAGGCGGATGCCAAAATACACCATGCTACATTAAACCAAATAATTGTTGGTAAAGTCTTAATGGTGGAAGTAAGTATAAGGGCAAGGCTTGAGCCTAATGCAAAAATATACAGCCACCACCACTGTTTACCAAACAATAGTCCTGGGATAATTATAACAAGCTTTGTGCAGAAAGACAAGGCCTCCACAGCATTGACACGATTCCAGTAAGACTTTTGAAAAAATCTTTTAGAAACGGATTTAAAATCATTAATTTTTAGCATTTTTATCCTTAACTATATTATTTTTAATCTCTTTTAAGACCAAATCGTTCATCCTAGACTCTGTAAACTTTTTATATCTATCCCTAAGAGGAAGGTATCTCCCAAATTTGGCTGGAGCCTGTACGCATCCATCTAAATATCTCATAAGTTTATCATTTACTTCAAATCTTTTTAAAACAACTTCTCTTTCTGTAGCGGCTTCAAAGTAAAACAATGGCTCATCTTCTTCAATAAATATATCTCCCTGAGTCTTCCACGTCTGAACCTCCATAACAAATGGCCTAAACCATTTGCTAATATCGAATGCTCCTGGTATTGCCGTGGCGCTTTTTGTATACTTTGGCTCATGCATCATGGGAGGGCTAATATATCCAAGCACGGGCTCTTCAGAAAAAAATATGTATCTAAGCCCTAGAACTATTGATCCGCCTTCTTTGAAAGCAGAAGACCTTAATATTTTTGCATCTAAATAATTTTTAGATGTTGGAATTACAACAGGGTTTTCTTTATCTGTAAAATCATAATGATAAGAAGAGGATAAACTGTTTCTAAAAACAAATGTTTTCTTCATTCTTCCAGAAGCAGCTGGGCAGCTAAAAAACGAGCTGGGGCCAGAGTCTTTATTTCTTATTTTAATTAAATCATGTAATAAGTTGGTTGGCTCTGGATAAAGCATTTCTTCGCCTATGGAAGAAGAAGATAAGTTGATTGCTGGTGACCAGTATATTACAAGGGGTTCTTTATTCATTATTTATTCTTATAGAGGTCTGAAAGATAGTCAAAATGGCTTGGGCTATCTTTTACTGCATTAGACCATTTTACCCTATACATAGCATTTTTGGCAACAAAATCTTTTACCTGATCTTCTATTGCTACAGATTCAAATATATTATATTGATTTAATGTTTCTTCGCCAATTAAAGAATAGTTCATTCCGATCATTGTGCAGTGCCAACCGCTATTTGCCGAAGTATCTATTTCTGCAAAAGGGTAAAGTTTAGGATAGGCCAGTAGCTTCTTTACCCTAGTTTGTTCAATAGTTTTATTATTTAAATTTAAAACAGGACTATTCTCTGTCATGTATTTCCAAAACTCTGAGTCATTTCTTCTACTTAAAAAGTAATGAGACTGAATAAATTCCTTAAATCCCAAAGTCATATCATTTATAACCCAATTGTATGAGTCTCGATCCCATTGGTTTACAAAACCTTTACTTAAAACTTTAACTAATCTCATTATAAATTCATGTATTGAATAAAGTCCGTTGCCTTCCATTGGCTCTAAAAAAGACGCAGATAAACCAATAGCAACTACATTTTTTACCCAAGTTCTTTCTCTAATTCCTGAATAAAAGCTTATATCCCTAAACTGTATATCGTCTGGAATTCTTTCTTTGCCCCGAACTTTTTGTAAGTACTGCCTAAACTCGTTTGCCGCATCCTCTGGAGAAATAAATTTATCTGAATATACGTAGCCAGTTCCTATGCGTGACCAGAGTGGCGCAGCCCAGACCCATCCAGAAGATAGGGCGGTAGCGGTTGTATAGTTTATAAGTTCTTCCTTCTTGTTATCATCATAAGGTATTTGTATCGCCCAAGCCCTATTTGTTGGTAACTCTTTCTCAAAAGATATTAGTGGCTCATTTAAATATTTATCAATAAGCAGTGCCTTAAAACCAGTACAATCAATAAACATATCTGCGGTTATGCTTTCCCCAGTGCTTAGCTTAAGTTCTTTTATGCCATCTTCATCAAGTATAGCATCTTCAACTTCAGCTAACTTGTGGATCACCCCTCTTGGAATAGCATATTTATCTCTTAAAAATAATGCGAACTTAATTGCGTCAAAGTGGAATGAAACATCATTGTATGGGTTAAACTTATCAAGCATCCCATCTTCGTTCATGGAAATTTTATTATTTTCCATCAATGCCATTTGAGAATAAAATGAATTACAATAATCTTTTACGGATATATTTGGATACAATAATTTTTTAAATTGCCACATTGTTGCGTTATATGAATTAGAAAAAATTCCTGGCCCAAATGGGTAGAAGTATCCATCGTCTTCAATTTCATAAAAATCTTTATACATTATTCCATATTTTAAACCAGCGTCTGTTTCGTGCATAAAATCATTTTGATTAATTCCTAAAACATTCATCCAGTTTTTTAAATTAGCCTGTGTGCTTTCTCCAACCCCGACACTTGGAACGTTTGGAGACTCTACTAAAGTTATTTTTATATTAGGAAGAAACCTAACTAGTGTAGAAGCGCTCATCCAGCCAGCGGATCCTCCGCCTACAATAACTATCTCTTTTATATCTTTAGACATTATGAATCCTTGACAACACTTCTTCGTGAGACATTGACTCTTTTGCTATTTGCTTCCAAGTTAGCCTATCCTTTGTGTTATTAGCTATAAAATTATTAACTATATCTTTAACATCTTCTTTTAGATAAAATCTATATAGGCTTAAGGAGTCTGGGCCTACAGAAGAATATTCCATTCCCGCTGCCACGCAATGCCAGCCAGTATTTTTTTCATGCGAAAATGTGCCAAAGGGGTTTAGCTTATTGAAAGTTAAACTTTTAAGACTAGTTTGATCAATCCTTGCGTCAAAAAGGTTTCCTGCTGGACTTATGCTTGTCATATACTTCCAAAATTCAGAATCGTTTCTTTTGCTTAAAAAATAATGAAACTGCACAAACTCTTTAAATGAAACTATTGTATGTCTAGACATATAGTTAAAAGAATCTATATCCCATTGATTTACAAAACCTCTATTGATAACCTTTATTAACTTTAATGCTAGCTCGTATGTTGTATGTAGGCCATTACTTTCCAGGGGCTCTATGAATCCAGCTGATAGTCCTATGGCAACAACATTTTTTACCCAGCATCTTTTACGCATTCCGCTTTTAAACTTTACATCTCTAAATGACAGATTATCTATTTCCTGACTCAATCCACGAACATCAATAAGGTGGTTTTTAAATTCTATCAAAGCATCTTCTGGGGAAATAAATTTATCTGAATATACGTAGCCAGTTCCTATGCGTGACCAGAGTGGCGCAGCCCAGACCCAGCCAGACGATAGGGCGGTAGAGTCTGTATAGTTTAGCATTTCTGACCGTCTATCTCTATAAGGTATTTGTACTGCCCAAGCTCTATTTACTGGAAGAACATCTTCAAAAGACTCGTATTCTTCGCCTAAAGAATCTCCGATTAATAAAGCCTTAAATCCGCTACAATCAATAAATAGGTCTGCATAAACTCTTTTGCCAGACTTTAGATCTAAAAACTTTACTCCATCATGATTAACTTCAACTTTTTCTATTGTATCCACCAAGTGGCTAACACCGCTAGGAATACATATTTTATTTTTTAGATAATTGGCAAATTTTATTGCATCGAAATGAAATGCTACATCTTGATTGACATTAAAATCCTCTAAATCGCTGCTAGGTATTTTGTTTTCATAAATGCAGTTCATCTGTGAAAAAAAAGAATTACAATAATCTTCTGATTTTGTATTCCTATATATCTGTTTTTTTAAATTCCATAAAGAAACTGGATCTAGCTCTCCGTAATATTTATCAAACGAGCCTTTGCCAAATGGGTAGAAGAATCCAGAATCGTTTTTACTATAAAAGTTATTAAATTTAATGCCTAACTTATAAGAGCCATCTGTTTCTCTAAGCATTTCTTCTTTATCAATATCTAGCATATTCATCCAGCTTGTTATTGATGCCTGTGTGCTTTCCCCTACTCCTATTGTTGAGATGCTTTCTGATTCTATAAGAGTTAAATCTATTTCTGGGTAAAATTTAATTATTGTAGCTGCCGTTATCCAGCCAGAAGAACCTCCGCCAACGATTACAATTTTATTTATATCCACTAAGAGTAATCTTTCTTTTGCCAAATATTTTTAATATAGTTATTAACAATAGTTTTTCCTATATTTTTTTCTTGATTGTACATATGTTGCTCTGAAGTATATGCTTCAAATTGGGATTTCCAAGGCTCTCTTTTAATTGGTAAGACCTGAAACATAGGAGTTCCTTTTTCAATAATTCCTTCAAAATCATCTCTTATCCAAAAAACTGGATTGATATCTTGAGGATATTTATCTGTATCTACTAGTGCAGGTATCATTCTGAATGGTAAATCATGGTATCCCATAGGATGAGATATTAAAGACGACCATCCAGGAGAAGTCTTTATAACCCATGGATTATGATATTTAAAAGCTATACTTGAATATCCAGTAGGATGGTCAACTCCATCTGATTGTCTTGAGTCATGTGCGCCAAACACAGGCTCTTTTGTTTTCCAGGAAACTGAGTGCCCGTTGCCAGTTTTTGTTACCATTACGTCTGTCCATAAAGGCACCATGTATCCAGCAGTCATAGCATCTAACATTGGCATACACTTTTTGCCAGTAGCAGATGAAACATGGCCATGAATTTTTATTTTACTATCAACATATGGATCCATTTTTTTCCACCAGTCTGGCACCCACTCTTTTGAAGGAGATGGCTTATCCTCAACTACATTTTCATAATATTCGCCAATAGAAATGAATTTAATTACATTCTTTTTCATATTACTTATACCATGTTACTATAGAATATCTTGTTCCTTCCAAGACTTCGCTTATCGAATGAGAATAAATATAGTTCGACGGGAAGATTAAAAGCTGATTTTTTTCTGGCTTAATATTTAAATTAAATCTATCAAAGAATATCTCTCCGCCAGTATAGGTATTATTTGCGTAATACACCAATGATACATTTCTGACAAACATCATGCCGTTATCTATATGCTTGTCAAACTTTTGCCCTTTGCCATATTTTAATAAGCCAAATGGCTCTTGTTCAGAAAGGCTGATTCCATACTCTTCAACATAATCTTTTAAATAAACACTAAATTCATTATTTAATGAACTAGAAAAATCTAACAGGGTCCTTGCTGGTTCTTTGTCCTTATCTATATTTTCTGGAATTTGTGATTCTATAGGCAGGCCAATTGTGTCTAGGTTTCTAAAAAACTTTTTTGCATCTTCTTCAGATGTATGATTTTTATTAAAACTTGGAATCCATGATAGCTGTGAACTTGAAACTAAAGATTCTATTTTATTAATGTGGTTTATGGAATCTTCAAATACATTTTTATAAGAATGAATTCCTGGAGCCAGTATTTCTTTATTCATTATCTATACCCAAAATCCTATCGGCATCCTCTTCTGAAAATCCGCTAGAAATTAATTCTGCTCTTTCATCATTTTTTGAAATAGCATACGGAATATAATCTCCAGCCATAGAAACCTGAATTGTTGGTGAAGCTATATCTTTTTTTGGATTATCCCTTAAAACCCATTCGCCATCAATAAAATATGGGAATTTGTCTGGCATTGAAAAATCTGGAGCCTTTTCTGTAGCATTAGAAGCATGCAAAAACACGCCTGGCTCCAATGGGCTTTCAATTGCTTCTTCTTCGCTCATGTAGTATAAAAAATCTGGATGATATAAGTATGATTTCATAATACCATTATACCCTTTTATTTAATTCTAGTCAATAGATTTAATTAGAATTTAATACAGTAGTGAACTGATACGTTGCGGGGTCTTGTTTCAGATCCATTTGAAGATCCCCATGTTCCCGAATCTGGACCAGATGTAGTTCTTGAGCCACGACCAGTTGCTGATGTAAAGTGTGGTCCATTGTGAGTACCAGATGATCCAAAATCAAAGTCCATAAAGGTTCCAGTTTGGTGTCCGTGATTTGGGGCCTGATGACTTTGTCCAGAACCCACTCCACGACCTGAATCTACTCCTCGACCATTATCCCATCCACGTAAAAATTCTCCACGAAGATCTGGTAAATTAAATGTGCTAGAGCCATCTCCACCACCATAAGTTGTTCCAACTGCTGCAAACAACGCAGAGTAGACTGTTCTGCTTACTGCTGCACCATTGCATGTCAGAAATCCTGTAGGTATATTTGAATTTGCATATGAAATAATTGTTCCTGGTGGAACTGTTCCTGTATTAGTATTGTATAAATCGGTTAGTCTTGCCATTATGCTATTAGTCTCCATCCTCTAGTTGTATTGCTATAAACTAGTCTTATTGTAGCATTGCTTATATCAATCACTAAGTCTTCGGCAAGGCCTTGGATAGGCTGGCCATTTCTAGAAATTGTTATGGTATTTTGCGATGCGTTTCCAGATATATCTGTAATTACAATTTCATCTCCTAAAGCTGGTGAAGACGGTAATGTAAGAGTTATTGCTCCAGAAGCATCTATTAGATAATTTCCAGTAGAAGTAACTCCAGAAGCTCTGTTTGCTCCTCTTTGAATAAGAGTAGCGCTTGATGTTAGAATTGTTGGTCTCTGGTCAACATATCTCTTTGTTGCTACCGCAAGGTCTGTTAATGCGTTTGGATCTTGAGCAACAGTTACTGTATTAGCATTTATAGTAATTGTACCTGTTGCTGATGATGCCGCAGATGAACCGAGGTTGATATTAGTTGTTGAGCCTGAGACTCCATTTGTACCAATATTAACTGTCTTTGTATTTGCAGAAGCTGTTGCTCCTGTTGCTAAGCTATATGCTGAGGTTCCTGTTGAAGCAGTAAACATATTTACTGTTTGCGCTCCAGTTGCAGTATTTCCTAAATTAAATGTTGTTGCTGGTGCTGCAATATTTAATGTAGTTGCTGCTCCTGCAAAGTTAACTGTTGTAGCAGTTGTATTCCACAAATTCTGTGTGGTCTGTGTGCCAACAACTGTTGGGTTGCCAATTGTAAGTGTACCTGCATTTGCACCCATATTAATTGTAGACGCTGCTCTTGCAAAGTTAAGGTCTGTTACTGTAGTATCAATTAAATTAAATCCTGTAGTAGAAGCCGTTAGGTCTCCACCGCCAATTGATACGTCTACAGTTGCCTTAAGCGATGCAACGTTAAGTGTATTTGTTACTGTTGATGGTAGGCTCCATGGAATATCTGAAGTTGGTTTTGTTTCAATTCCAGAAACAAGAGACCATTCACCAGTTGAGTGGTTACGTGCAAGTCCAGTGTATGATCCACGATATGGATCTGTTACTATTGCACTACCTTGGCTTCCACGAATTGTTGTTGTGGTTCCTGGATTTGGAACGCTGTCTGTAACTGTACCTGCAGAAGCTGTTGGGTTAATATTTGTAGCTGTCTGTGAGTAAGAAACCTGATTTGCTGCTGGAAGAGCTGTAATAACGAAGGTTCCGTTAAATGATGCTGATACACCAGCAACTGTAATCTGCTGACCAATAATATAGTTATGGTTTGTAGAAAGTGTTAAAGTTGATACGTTGCTTACACGTTGTCTGCTTGTTACAGTTCTTGGTGTTAAGGTTACAAGGGTGGTAGGAGCTACGTCATCCTGTGGAACTTCAAACGATAGGCTGTAAGGTACAACTGTTGAAAGCGCTGATACGTTTAGAGTATCATTAATTAGAGGATCAACATCTTGAATAACTACTGCCTCTCCAATTGTTTCTACTGGAGGCGCTGTTAAAATAACTGTTGCTACACCATTTGTAATATTCCATGATGTTACGAAGTTAGTAATTGTTTTTGTAGTATCTGTTAGTGCAACATTTGCTGCTGTTTTAGCAAACGAGAAGGACTTGCTTGTTGGAACTGCTGTAATTGTATGAGTTCCATCGAATGTCACTGGCACAGTTCTTGCAACCTGTACAGAACCAGTTGCTGGGTTTGGAGATTGTGCTACGCCAGTTTGAATGTAGCGGAATGTTGTTGAGCTTGGAACATCTAAGATTGGGAATGATCCATTATATGCTGATGCCACACCCGCAACTACAACTGTTTCTCCTGCTAGGAAGTCATGTGGTTCTGTTGTTGTAATTGTTACATAGTCAAAGTTTGTTGTGCGTGATACTGTTGTTGTACCACCAGAAACGTTTGAGAAGTCTGGGGTACCAGTATTTGCAAATGATAGTGTATTTGGAGTAACTGCGGTAATTGTATAAGTACCGTTGTAGCCAGTGTCTGCTCCATCAACTACTACTGATTCTCCGACTAAATAATCGTGAGATCCATCAATTGTAATTGTTGCTACGTTATTAGAATCTCTAGCAACCAACACAATATTCTTTGGATATGGTGTTGTAATAACAATTGGTTCTCTCTTCTTAACCATTGGGAAGAAGGTAGAGTATGTAGTTGTTGTATCTACACCAGATACTGTTACTGAGTCACCGACTTCAAATCCGTGATTTATGTTTCCAGTTACTAATGTTGCTACGTTGGCTGTAAGAGATTTATTTGTAGTAGTCAAAGGCCCAAGGATTGTTCCTGTTCTCTGACTTCTTGCTTGTCCTAGGAAGGCAAAGTCTACGTTATCTCCAATTAACTGTCCGTTAGCTACGAAGATCATAGGGTCTGTAACTGCTAGGTTTTCAGTTTCAACTGTGGTTCCGCCTCCTGAGAAAGAAATTTGACCAGAGATATTAACATCTCCAGCAATATTCATGTCTCCAAGGATACCGACGCCACCGACTACTGTTAAAGCACCTGTGGTAGGTGAAATAGAAGGTGTTGCAATTTCAAGGTGAACGTTTTGATTTGGGGTAATAGCAATCTGTTCGTTACCAGTTCCAAATCCACCAGCTGCTAAAATAATCTTATTTTCTGTACCATTATTACCAGTTGCGATAACCAAGTTACCCTTGCCAGTAGTTCCGTCTGGTGCTTCGTAGAAAATATATCCATCATTTGGACCTGTAATTCCAAATGAAGGCTGATTAAATGCGGATCCAGTAATACCCATGTCGATCCAGCCAGATAAGTCATCGCCATTATCTGCGTAAACAATCATATCTCCTGATGCATTAGATGTTGGATTCTGAATTGCAATCTGTGCATATGGTCCACCATTTACGATAAATACTGCACGAGAGTTTGTTAGGTCTGCTGCGGTTTCAAAAGCTTCTGCTCCTTCACCAAAGTATAGAGAACCTTTTGTACGCATCAAACCATCGAATGATATTTGACCTGCAATTCCTACGCCACCGACGACTGTTAGTGCGCCTGTTGTTGCGCTTGTCGAAGGTGTTGCAATTTCAATATGAACATTTTGATTTGGTGTAATCACCATCTGCTCGTTGCCTGTACCTAGGCCACCAGCAGCAAATACGATCTTATTTTGTGTACCTGTGTTATCTGTTGCAATAACAAGGTTACCATGTCCAGTTGTACCATCTGGGGCGGACATAAAGATATATCCATCATGAGCACCAGTTACACCATATGTTGGATCATTAAATGCGGCATTTGTAATACCCATGTCAATCCAACCAGAAACATTGTCTCCCTCTCCAGAATATGCAATATAATCTGCAGATGAAGAGATTCCTGTTCCTAAGTTAACCAATGCATTTTGTACGAATCCTGTTGATGTTCCAGCTGCAATTACAACTGCATCTGTTAATCCAGCAGATGATTCAAAGGCTGTTGCGCCTGCTCCTACTGGAAGCTTTGTAACTCCTTGTAAATCTACGTTTCCAATAACTGTTAAGTCTCCAGCAATATACTGATCTCCAGTTACTCCAACACCACCGACTACTGTAAGTGCGCCTGTTGTTGCGCTTGTCGAAGCAGTTGCAATTTCAATATGAACATTTTGATTTGGTGTAATGCTCATCTGAGTATTACCAGAAGCAAATCCTCCAGCTGCAATTATAATCTTATTCTCTGCGCCATGATTACCCGTTGCAAGGACAAGATTTCCATCGCCTAAGTGATATGTTCCAGTACCTGCATCTGCTGTTGAAGCAAGGTCTGCTGCAGATGTTGCAAATGTGAATGTTGTTGAAGTTGGTGTTCCAGTAATTACACGAACACCGTTAAATGCTGCAGGCAATCCCGCAAGCTTAACTTTGCGTCCAACTTCAAATGTGTGTGCTGCTCCAGTTGTAACTGTTGCTACACCAGATGCAATTGCAATATTTGTTACTGTAAATGGGACTGCTGTAAATCCTTCTGTGAAAACATATCCGTCTCCAGGACCAGTAATTCCAAATGTTGAAGAGTCGAAGTCTGGGCCAGTAAATCCAAGATCTGCCCACCCCGCTTCATTTGTTGAACCAGTAGTATAAGCAATAAAGTCTGCTGACTGCTCTGCTCCATCACCAGTTTCTAAATCTAAATTATTTATTACTATTGCTTGTGCAAATCCCTCTGCATCCCAAGCAGCTGCTGTTGCAACATCTGTTAGTGCTGCGTCACCTTCAATAAAAGTACGTGCTCCATCACCGAAGTATAGGTTTGTTACATCTCTTTCAAAAGATGCCTCTGCTCCGTCTGTAGTAAGAACATATCCTGCACGTCCACCTTGTGCTGGAAGAAGACCGCTTGCACCCTTTGCTAGCAAATCCCACTTACCAGCTGTGGTATCATCAATTAAAAATGAAGAAGATGTATGGTCTTGTACAGCAATTCTTGCATTTTCTCCATCATTAACAACATCGCCTTCTACATAAAATGTATTTTCGGCCCATGCTCCACGATATCTAATTCCAGAATTATACTTATCCCAATACGCTGCATCAATTGTAAATGATGCACCAGATGAGTGGAAAGTGTCTGTAATATAAGTATTTCCACCCCACTGAATAATGTCTCCAGCACGATATTCTGTTGCTGTGCTCCACTCACCACGATATGTTGTTCCAGCTGTTAAAACTTCCCAATACGTTAAGTCTCCTGGAGCATTTCCTAATGTGTCTTGCTTTGCAATATAAACAGTTGATCCATAGCTTACAACGTCATTTAAGTTATATTGTACTGAAGGGCTGTAAACGCCTCTTGGCTTAATGCCATTTACAAAAGGTGCCCAGTCTGAAGTTTCAGTTGCTGGAACCTTATTTGTATTGTTTGTTAAAGAAATATAAACATTTGCACCATATGCAACTAATTGATTTGGCTTATATGCTGTAGATGAATTCCATACTCCAGTTGCATCAATACCGCTAACAAATTCATCCCAGTATGCTGCAGATGTAGCTGGATTATGATTTGTTGTATCTTGTTTTGCAATAAATACTGAACCGCCATATGTTACAACGTCATTCTTTTGATAAGAAGATGTTGAAGACCATGCGCCTTCATACTGAATACCGTCAGCAAATTGTGACCAGTACTGTGTGTTTGGAGGAGTTTGTCCTGAACCTGTTTTAATTGAAATGTATACTTTACCGCCGTATGCAATTCCATCTCCAACCTGATATTCTGTTACAGGAGAATATGCACCAGTAAACTTAATACCCTCGACCATCAATGACCAATAGGTCAAATTTGTTGGGACATTTCCTTGAGACTTAAGGGCATTAACATATACGTATACGTTACCGCCGTATTTAACTACGTCGTTTAGCTCATACTCTGTGCCAGCGCTCCATGTTCCTGCAAAATAAAATCTAATTTTACCTAGGTCGATCAGTTGTGTCATGATATTATCTCCATCAAAAGATTAGTTTTTTGGCTTTGGTTCCAATCAAATTGTACAGTATATTTTGTCCAAAACCAAGTTTTATAATCGTTTTTATCTATTATATTTTCGGCGGGTAGCTTTACTGGGCTACCATCGTTTATTACTTCAATAACAAGACTTCCAGTCTCATTATTATATCTAGCTCCATAAAAGGTTTTGCTAGCAAAACTCAGGTCTATCTCTTCGTAACCACTCATTTTAAATACCATCCAATATTGAGACAATTATATCAAAGGAGTCTACTGTTGCTCCGACTGCCTTCAATACATCCCCTGCCTCTAGGAATATCTTATTTCCTGAAATTGCTTCAAAGCTATGTCCGCCATCTATAGCTCTATCTTTTGCGATGTAATATATTTGTGATGTATTTTCAACATACAAAGAAATTGAGGATGTTGATCCGTGTCTATTGGCGACTGAGCACCCAGAAATTACTGTGGCAACTTCAGCATCAACCAGTGTCACTGGTATGGTTCCAACTAAATTTGCTTTAGCGTTACTAAAATTTGCCATATTGTTATTATACCCCAATCATTATTATGATAATGCGATTAAAAGCCCTATATCAGTACCGCCGCCACTACCAGATTGCCCAGCAAGTATTACCTTATTAGTTGCATCGTTATATGTTGCTGTTATGTTTGTGTGACTATTATGAGCTAAAAGTGGGGCTGCGTAATCTTGAATTTCTTCTTGAGTTAAAGTTGCACCACCAGTAGAAAGAGAATTCCAAACTGTTCCGTCCCAAACATAGGTCTTGCCAGATATGACATATTCCTGTCCTATAGTTGGGCTTGAGGGAAATCCTAAAGAAGATGGCATTTTTGCTCCTTTATTTTATATGTTCTAATTTTATCATACATTATATCTGAGCCCAGAAGGATCCGTCATAAATGTAAGTTTTTGCTGTTGAAGAATTCATCCAAATCGATCCCAAGACTGGGCTACTTGGTGGAATAGAGTTAACTGCAGCTACTGCTTGAGAACTACTTCCTCCAACTTCTATCCAATATGCTCCATCCCAAATATAAGTTTTACCATTGTCTGAATCTAGCCATATGTCTCCGAGTCCTGGTGTAGATGGTGGAGTTGGAGAAATTATTACCGATGCTCCTCCGCCGCTGCCTGAATTTCCTTGAAGAACTATTCTATTATTTGCATCATCATATGTTGCAGTTATATTTGTGTGAAAAGCATGATTTAAAAGCGGTGCTACAAAATCTTGTACTTCTTCTTGAGTTAAAGAAGATCCTCCGCCTGATGCAGTAAAACTTAATTTTCCAGTATTGTCGTCATAAGATACAGATATGTTTGTATGGGCTGCCCCAGTTATCATTTCTGCAGCAACGTCTTGAATTGTTTCTGTTATATTTAATTCAGAAGATGGAACTTTACCGTCTGGGCCAAGAGATGCTACCCCGTCTATACTTCCAACTGAAGAAAGAGAAACATATATATTAGGAAGGTTGTTTCCTAGACTTGCTACTGCAAAATCTGTGTATTCATTGGCATCCGTTAATGCATTTGCAGCAGACCCTATTGGATCATATACAGTAGAAAGCTCAGAAATTTCAATATCTGTATAGCTATTTGCTGATGTTATTGCGTCTAGCTCTGATTGGTCTGCATAATCTTTTGTTGATAAAAATTGAGTTAAATCGTAGTTAATCCACAGTCCTGTAGATGCGTTATAGACCAAAGCATCTTGATTTGATGGAGATTGAACTGAAACATCATGAAGTTCTTTTAACTCAAATCCATTTTGAACCTTAACAAATATTTCTCCATTATTTAATTGTGATCTAGTTACTATACCAATAAAAACTAAGTGATTAGGAGCGGAAGGCTTATTTGCAAGTCCGTAGATTAAAGTTCCATCTGGGCCCAGCCAAACTGGGTCTCCAGCATTTGCGGAAGATGTGTCCAGGCCAGCAAGAAGTCCTTCTGCAACAACAAAACCCTCTGTATTGTTTGCAAGGGTTTGTGCTAGAAGACCTAAAGTTTTACTGGAAGAAGACTCAGTAATATTAGATGCTGGTGTTATAAGGATATTAGTTCCAGATGCTCCAGATACATATACTGGAGTTCCAATGTTTATTGTTGATCCTGATGAATTTTTAACGTAATGTTTTACTTGGCTGGTGTATCCCGCTGTCTGTGCCTGATTTACAAGAAGGGTGAAGGCGTTAAGTTCATCATTATAGCTTACGGTTACCTGACTTTGATCCCCAGAGGAAAACGCATTGGCTATGGCGTCTTGAATGACTTCTGAGTCAACTGGATTATTTTCTAAAAATCTAAGACGATAATCTATAGAATTTACGTCGGTAGAGTTGTTTTTTCCTACTTTTACTTGTAATGCTTCAATAGCATCATTAGCATCTGCGTGTTGGGCTGCATGAGAGACAGTGGCAACCGAATCCGTTGGTTGCGGATTTAAAAAGGAGTCTAGCCCCTCTGGAAAAGTTGTTGCCATTTACGTATACCTCTTTCCCAATTATACCCCAATATCTATTAGGATCTTACCACTTATTTAATGGACAGGTGGCATGTTGAAGCTTGGTTTTTAATGACATAATACAACCACACTGCTTACATTGTTTTGTTAAATCTATAAGTTCTGGACAGCCTTTACAGATGCTATATCGTCTATCCGCTTCCGCCTCTTCGGCATACTCAGTATTTGGATTAAGTAAGTCCCAGGGCCTGGTGTCCCCTAGCTTTTCTTTATACTGTTGCCATTTACTTTTTTCTGTCATTCATACACTCCTGGGACTACAAACTGGCCATCAAGATATAGCCATCCTGGCTCTGCTAATTCTGCATGACGATGAATTTCTTTATCAACATATACTATTTCTGGATTAGATAATAGAGCCGCCTGGGTCATTTCATTACATAAAACTTGATCTGCTTTTTCATTATAAAATACAGAAACACAAAAAAGATTATTTACACTTTCACACTCAAAGAAATCAGTTGCATTTATTAATTTATTTGCAATCTCTTCTTTTACCCCTATAAAAAAAGCTATACTTCCATCAATAACGATAGCAAGTTGTTTTGCAGATTCTCCAGTAGCAACCTTACCCTGTTTAACTCCTGGAATAAACCAGTCTTCTTCTTGTAAATTAATCATATAGACATTATACCTTTTCTATTAAAGTTTGTAAATAACAAATTTATCATGCGTAACTTGCACAACACGTTGTTCTTGACCCATCTGAGTTGTTATTAGCTGTACAGTCTCCTACGTTATAGCATTGAAAATAGTTATTGCTTGCTGAGTTTGTAACATCGTAGCTTTTGCAGTTATATTTATAAGAGGTGCATATTGGGGCTGGATTTGTGGACTGGCATGCTGGATAACTTGTTCCAAAAGTACACTGCCTGGAATATCCAGTTCCGCTTTGAGAAGCATTATAACCAGGTTTTGTATAACTACAATTTCCTACCCCACCTCCTTGATACGACTCTGTACAATACCATTCGTTTACTGGAGCACAGCATCCGCAAGACCCGCTTAACTGTTGATAGCTAACCTGTATTTCTTGATTAACGTTGCCGCATCCATAATCATAAGAATATCCATCCCATGATCCATTTATTAAAATTGTTCTACGTGCTGCGTAAGTCCAGGTTTGATACCCTACTGTATAGGTTCCATCACAGGCGGTTCTGCTGCTTACTGGACCGCTTATAGCATCTCCATATGCTTGGCAAGAACCATATGTCGTTGTAGATGGTGGAGTACATGATCTAGTTACCGAATAACTACCGCTTTCATTATATGTATTACCGCAATTATCTGTTCTGCTACGAGATGCTGCTGTTCCAGATTCTGTGCCAGATGGACAGCTTCCGCTCCAAGTAATATTGCTATATGACCATGCAGAATAAGATGTTATTGTACATGGTGGTGGCGGAGCAGTATATCCACATAATCCGTCTATTTGATTACTGCTTGTAACTGTTAATATATCAGTTGTCCCACATCCATCTGTTGAATATGAGGATCCGTCCCAAACTCCGTTTGCATAAATCTTTTTTCTAGTGTTATATCTATATGTTGTTCTTTCTTGATAATATGTACTAGAGCAACCTGTGCTATTTCCCAAGTTTTCTATTGGACTACCATATGCTTCACATGGTCCATATGTGTATGTAACTGGATTTACATAAGTATAATAAGAAAATGGAATAGCAGTTCCAATATTAACAGTAAACCCACTAGATATAGACTGCGATTGAATGTAATTTGTTAAACCTAAGTCTGAAGTATTTGTTGTTGATTCAGAGTATGTAAGCCCAAGTGAGGCTAGTAGAGATTGAGCTTGTGCTCTAGTTAATCCTGATAGATTTGGAATTGTTACTTTTCTTATTCCGCCTCGACTGGGTCTACCAGATCTTCTACGCATTTTAAGCGCTCAAATCGCCGAGAACAACCCAAGAATTTAAAGCTCTTTTTATAAGAGTTGCACTACTCCATTGAGTACGCAATTTTAATCCAGGTGTAGAATTTGGAGTAAATCCATTTCCTGCAATAGTTACTTGAGAAGATCCTGTCTGTAATATGTCTACTGAATAACCAACTGGAAATGCAGTAGAATCTGTTATTGTTACAGTTCCGCCTGCAGACATTTCAATAATCTTGCCAGAGTCTACTGGCAAAATTGTGTAACTTGAAGATTTAGAATTTATTGTTATTGTGTTTTGAGATTGTACAGAAATTGATCCTTGCATTGAAGAATGATATTGACATGCGTAATAAAGATCATCTGGGGCGCTTTGTGGAAGCTCTACTAAAATATGTCCTACATCTTCTCCGCCATTTGTTATGCCAGTTGAATATACGTTTCCTGCGCTATAAGCGCCAGATACAGTTTGAATCCAAAACGGGTGGCCCGAAGCATTTACATGAATTCTATACTTCTTTCCTTTTTCAAAATAAATTAATCCATTAGATACACCATTTACAATATAGGCCCCTGAACCTGAATTAGTAATGTAATAATCAACTGATGGATCTGATAAATTTAATTTAAAGTCTAATGCTGTTTGGGTTGCTGTAGATACTGGTTTGTTGGCATCAGATGTATTATCAACATTTGCTAGGTCGACCATTGACTTTGTAATTCCTGTAACGGTTCCAGTAAATGCTGGATTTGCTAATGGAGCCTTAAGGTCAAGTTCTGTTTGTGTAGCAGTTGAAACTGGCTTATTTGCATCTGAGGTATTGTCAACATTGTCAAGGCCAACCATAACCTTGTCAATTCCAACTACTGCACCTGTAAATACTGCTCCTGTAAGTGAAGCCTTTAGATCAAGAGCAGACTGTGTTGCAGTTGAAATTGGCTTGTTAGCATCTGATGTGTTGTCAACATCTTCTAGCCCAACCATTGATTTTGTAATCCCGCCAACTGTTCCAGTAAAGGTTGGCGAATTTACAGGTGCATATGTTGTAGAGGCGTCTGTTTGTGTTAAATATGTGCTTGATGCAGTTGAAGAATCTAATTTATTCCCTAAAGCTGTTGTTAGTGTTGAAGCAAATGAAGCATCATCATTTATGGCTGCTGCCAATTCATTTAGTGTGTCTAACGCTGGCCCAGCTCCGTCAATTAAGTTTGATATTGCTGTGCCTACATAAGTTTCTGTAGCATATCCAGTTAGGTCTGGTATTGTTGGCTTACCATTTAGCTGATCATATGTTATGTTTGGTACATCTCTACCATCAATGTTTAATCTTTTGCCTGAACCTACCAATGACCAATACTGAGTGTTGGTTGTTGGGAGACTTTCGTTATCAAAATTAGCTACATAAATATTACCACCGTCGTAAACAATATCTCCAGCCAAATATCTTGTGTTTTCTCCGCCTGGAAGTAAATAGTGATTTGCAGTCCACTGCACTGCGCCTAATGCTATGTTTGGCTTATTAGAAAGGTCATTATATGATCCGCTAAATAGCTCTGAATCTCTTGCAATACTGGACGGAATATAAGAATCTGGAATTAATGCATTTCCATCTAGTGGGGCAACTCCGTCAATGTTACCTACATCCCCAACTGGAACATATTGTCCATCTATAGAGTTTCCAAGACCTGCTACCGCAGTATCTGTGTATTCATTTGCATCTGCAATATCTGACATAGTTGCAATTTGATTATCTGGATTAGACATATCATTTAGAAACTCTCCACCATTTCCAGATAGAAGAATTTTGCCTGAACTAACTGTCTCAAGAACAACATTTCCACCAGTGCCATTATAACCATTAACTCCGCCACCAATAATATTAACTGTACCGCCTGTTTTATTGTCACTATTGGCTGCACCACCAGCTATTTCAA
>Ga0315909_10002629_pt1 | contig 22751 bp, 33 predicted proteins | sample LakEriMetagenome_11_FD_203527 | JGI IMG/M metagenome (GOLD analysis project Ga0315909, IMG submission 203527) | Freshwater fungal communities from buoy surface, Lake Erie, Ohio, United States - Buoy 2 MA125 | ecosystem: Environmental > Aquatic > Freshwater > Lake | place: USA: Lake Erie, Ohio...
GCTTGGGGGCGTTGGTCAGCTTTGCATTCAATGTTGGGCTAGGCACTCTCCAGCGGTCTACTCTGCGGCAGAAGCATAACCGTGGGGACTTTGAGGGGGCTAAGCAGGAGTTCCTAAAGTTCACCAAGGCTGGTGGCAAGGTATTGCCGGGGCTGGTAAAGCGTCGGAATGATGAGATAGCGCTGTATTTTGCGGAGCCTAAGTGAACCCCTACCTTATTCTTGCGGGCGTCCTAGCGGTCGTTTTAGCGGCTTCTGGTGGCTATTTTAAGGGGCAGAGCGATGGTGAGGCGGCTGTACATGCAGAGTGGGATGCGGAGCGTCTAAAGCAGCACGAAGCCCACGCTAAAGCTCTTCAGGAGGCCGTAGAGCGGCAGCAGCAGCTTCAGATGGGTGCAGACAAGCTAAGACAGGAGAAAGACCGTGAAACGCGTGATTTGGTTGCTCGTAATACCGCTTTGGCTAACAGCCTGCGCAACAGGCCGGAGCGCCCCACCCAAACCAGTGCCGTGTCCAATCCCTCCAGCGCTGGATCAAGTGCCTGTACCGCCCGAGAGCTTTACCGAGAGGATAGCGAAGTGGTTGTCGGGATCGCTAGAGAAGCCGACGAAATCAGACTCGCCCTCAAGCAGTGCTACGCCCAATACAACGAAGTGAGGCAGAGCTATGAGCAGCGCCGTTAAGTCAGATCCTGCTAAGTGGAAGCGTATTGTTGCTTCGGTGAAAGCCTCCGGTAAGGGAGGTGATCCGGGGGAATGGAGCGCCCGCAAAGCTCAGTTAGCAACTCAGAAATATAAAGCCTCGGGAGGGGGTTACAAAGGCGCAAAAAAGGCCGATAATTCACTTGCAAAGTGGACAAAAGAAGACTGGGGTACAAAGTCTGGTAAGCCGTCCACACAAGGTTCCGAGGCGACAGGCGAACGATATTTGCCGAAACAAGCCCGAGAAAAACTAACTCCTGCCGAGTACGGTGCTACGACCCGTGCCAAGAGAGAGGGTACACGACAAGGCAAACAATTCGTCCCGCAGCCTGAATCTATCAAGAAAAAGGTGTGGTAATGACGACAGCAGCCGTAATGACGTATTCGAGCTTGGTAGCCGACATATCAAGCTATTTAGAGCGTACCGACCAAGCGACGCTGGAAAAGATTCCGACTTTCATCATGCTGGCAGAGCAGGTGATTGCTGCGGAGATTAAGTTTCTCGGCAACCTAACGCCGATGACATCTACCCTTGTAGCTAATCAGGCGGTCATAGACAAGCCTGCGCGGTGGCACAAGACTGTATCCATGAACGTGACCGTAGGCGGTGTCAGACAGCCTGTATTCCTGCGCAAATACGAGTATCTGCGTGAGTATTGGCCTGACCCTACAGACACTGGCGCCCCGAAATACTACGCAGATTACGACTACACCCACTGGCTAATCGCTCCCACCCCTGATGTTGCTTACAACTTTGAGGTGCTGTACTACGAGCGTATCCAGCCGCTAGATTCCTCGAACCAGACGAACTGGTTCACGATTTATGCACCGCAGGCGTTGCTGTATGGATCGCTACTCCAAGCAATGCCATTCCTCAAGAACGACGAGCGCATACCGATGTGGCAGGCTCAGTACGACAAGATCATGCAGGTCTTGAAGGCTGAAGACATCCAGCGTATGGGTGACCGTCAAGCCGTTGCATTGGATAGTTAATTATGAGCTACAACAGTCCTTTTACTGGGCAGGTAATCCAACCGACGGATGTTTCTTTCCGTGCGGTAACTTTATCTGCGAATACGCAGCTTCAGTGGCCTATCAACGGTAACGCCACGGATGACTACGCAGCTCGGATTATGAACGTCACGGCGACGACTTCGGGTCTGTCGCTGTACATGCCGCCTGCTAACCAAACCTCTGTAGGTAACGACGCTTTAATCCGTAACGTCGGTGCTAATACGTTTACCGTTAAGACTTACGACAACGCTGGCACGATCATCTCGGTTGCGGCTGGTGAGGCGAAGTACATCTACATCACGACAAACCCTGATGAAGCGGGTACATGGGGCGTCATTTCGTTTGGCGTTGGCTCATCTTCGGCAGATGCTGCAACACTAGCTGGCTATGGCCTGCTGGCCTCTGGGGTGACTCTAAATCAGTCCCACCCTGTCACGACGTTTAGCACAGATGCAACCGCAGGCGTTACTTACCGTGCGCAGACGTATGTGTGGACGGGTGGTGCTGGTACGTTAACTCTGGACACAGTAAGCAACCTCGGCAACAACTGGTTTGTGATGCTGAGAAACGCAGGAACTGGGGCGCTGACGGTAGCGGCTCAAGGTGGAACGCTGATTAACGGATCGGCTTCGATCATTATGCAGCCGACAGACTCTTGTATTGTGGTTTGTTCGGGAACGGCTTTCTACACAGTAGGCTTAGGCAAGTCTACGTTGTTCAACTTTACCCAGTTAACGAAAGATGTATCCGCTGGTGGATCGTTTACTCTGACCACTACCGAAGCCTCGAATGTCATTCAGAAGTACACAGGAACTCTAGCGGGTAACGCTACGGTGACTCTGCCTCCGACCGTACAGGTCTACTACATGGTCAACGAGGCCGTAGGTGGCGTTAGTAACTACGATGTGACATTCACTACTGGAAGCGGTAACAACGTCACTCTGGCTCAGGGCGAGAGCTCTATCCTCATCTGCGACTCAGCAAACTTAATTTCGGCAGTTACCGTTTCTGTAGGCGTAACTACTATTTCTTTACCGAATGGCACCGTATCTGCTCCACCGCTTAACTTTGCCAGCGAAGTTAGCACAGGTATTTACCGTGCAGCCGCTGGCGAAATTAATATGTCAATTCTTGGTTCTAATAAATTTACTCTTACTGCATCTGAATTGACTATAAACGGAGGGGTTTCGGCAACCACAGGAACATTTAGTGGCGCTGTATCTGGCACTACAGGAACATTCACCAGTGGCATTAGCGGTGGGACGTTCACATGACCGCAAAAGTATTTTCGTTAGATACACAGCCCGGCATACAGCGGGATGGAACTTATTTTGACAAAAACTTTTATGTTGATGGTCGTTGGGTTCGGTTTCAGCGAGGTCGTCCGCGTAAAATAGCGGGTTATCGGTCAATGACCAATCAGATACATGGTTTATCCCGTGGCATCTATGTCAATTCTGAAGATGGCGTTAATCGAATTTATAGCGGTTATTCTGCTGGTTTAGAGACGTTTTCTGTTGATAACAACGGTGTCGGTGCAGGGCTTACGCCCTTTACCTTTGGCGGCTCAATTCTTACCTTAGGGACACTTACTGGTGGTTCTTCATATACTAACGGCACCTATACAAATATTAGTCTTACTGGCGGTTCTGGTACTGGCGCTAAAGCAACGATAGTTGTGTCTGGTAATGCCGTCACGACGGTTACGATTACGACAAGTGGAATTTCTTATTCGGTTGGCGACTCTTTGAGTGCGCCAGCTTCAGCTATTGGCGGTACAGGTTCTGGGTTTTCGGTAAAAGTTGCGACGGTTCAATCAGGGTTTACATCAAGTAGCCTAAACCTCTGGCAGTTTGATGCGATGTACGATGCGGCAGGGTCGTTTAACACTTTGTTGTTAGCACACCCCGGTCAGAATTTAGCGCAGATTGATAGCACTGCTGTCACCCCTGTATTGAGCGCTTCTGTTTTAGGGTCGGTGACAACCCCCTTAAAAGACATTAATGGGGCTAATCCTACGGGTAACCTTATTGAGGTCTCTGGGGGTGTAGTAGTTTTGCACCCTTATGTGTTCGTTTATGGGGATAACGGCCTGATTAAGAACTCAGCGGCAGGCGATCCGTTTGATTGGAACAGCGCGGAGTCTAATGAGGTTTCTGCGGCCTCTACAAAGATCGTGAAGGGGTTGCCTGTTCGGGGTGGTTCTAACTCCCCATCGGGTTTATTTTGGTCTTTGGACTCACTTATTCGTGTTTCCTATGCGCCACAGTCTTTAGGTGTTGCGGGTACGGGTAACTGGGCTCCATCTACTTACTGGCGCTATGACACCATTTCTACGCAAAGTTCTATTCTTTCTTCTCAGTCTGTTATTGAATATGACGGTATTTATTACTGGGCTGGAGTTGATAGATTTCTTCTATATAACGGGGTAGTTCGAGAGATCCCCAATTCGATGAACCAGAACTACTTCTTTGACAACCTGAACTATGCTCAGAGGCAGAAAGTCTGGGCGACTAAAGTGCCGAGATTTGGCGAGATTTGGTGGTTTTACCCTCATGGGGACTCGGAAGAGTGCAATAACTGCATCATCTATAACGTCCGCGAGAATACTTGGTATGACGGTGGATTTAGTCCGGGCGCTGCTAGATCTGCTGGTTACTTTTCTCAAGTGTTTCGTTATCCCGTGAACGCAGGAACTAACCTGACGATTGAAGAGCCGATCTTTTCTGCGACGATTGACACCACGAACGGCAACGCTGACATTGAGATGGCTGAGACAAATCAGATTGCACTCAATCAGGTTGTGGATTCTGCCAGTATTCCATCTGGGGCATACATTATTGCTATAGCGCCGAGTGCTACGCCGGGGAATATCACGGTGACGCTATCGGCTAATGCTTCGGCGACGCAGACTGAAACTGCTGAATTTGTCACTATGGCTGGATTAACGACGATTTGGCAGCATGAAATAGGTACAGACGCGGTTGATGGCGACACCTTTTTGGCTATCGAGAGTTACTTTGAAACATCTGACTTAGGTTGGGTGGCAGGTGGCCCTGCGCAGTCTCCACAATTTCCTGCGGGTAGCGTAGGTGAAAACAAGTGGTTGCATCTTGAGCGTATTGAGCCTGACTTTGTGCAAGAAGGCGAGATGTACGTACAAGTCGTAGGTAGGCCTTATGCGCAAGTTAGTGACACCTATAGCCAGCAGTATGCTTTTCAGCCGAACACGAGCAAAGTCGATATGCGTGAGCAGAGAAGATTAGGCAGGTTGAAGTTCGGCAGCAATGTTTCTGGCGGCAACTATCAGATGGGTCGCGTGCTGATTAGTGCTGACTTTGGCGATGTCAGGGGCTTCAATTGAGCGATATTGCGCTTGTTTACGATCCTCGTTATCACACTTGGGATTCGTGGTCGTCTCTAATGGTAGAGGCTTACGCAGGTCAGCAGTTAGCTATTCCTGATGGCGACTGGAAGACTTGGGCGGCATCTTTGAAGGCGATTGACGTATTTAGTAATGAAGCGATTCCGGGTCCTTATGTGTTCGATAATTGGCAAGATTGGGCGGCTGCGTTAGTAAACGCAATAAATGTAAACCCTTATCCTCCGTTGAAATAATGGCGCTAACAAGATCCGACGTTAATTACGTCTACCAAAGCTATCTAGGGCGCGACCCAGATGAGGGGGCTATTGCCGACCTTGTGGGGCAGGATATTGATCGTTCGCAGCTTGTTAGCACGATTACGAGCTCGGACGAATACAAGAGCTTAACGCCAGAAGATCAAATTACTCGGCAGTTCCAGAACGTCTTAGGCCGCGCCCCAAGCGAGAGTGAAATAGAGCGCATCCAGTCAATGGATGACTATTTCAACTACGAGCCTATGACGATGGGCTCAAGAGAGAAAGCTCAACGGCTGGACTTTAAACCCTCGGTTCTGCGTAACGACTTGATGAAGTTGCCAGAAGCCAACCTAGTCCGAGTCTATAAAAACTATCTTGGGCGGCTTCCAGATGAAGAGGCATATCAAAACTATCTAACGCAGTTTGAAGCCGAGCCCCCTAAAGGGCAAGACTTGATGGGGCAGCAGTCCCGTCGTGAGCAGAAGTTAGTCGATACTAACTATGACTTCAAACTTGATCCAAAGCGGATAGAAGAGGTGGGTTGGTCGCCAGAGGCTCAGCAGTACATCAACTCGAAGTTTGATGAGCAGGCGCGTGCTTATGCCGCTGAGAAGGGTATAGAGCTGCCTGATGACTTTTCTGCGTTAGCTCAGCTAAGAAACCCTTACCAAGACAATCGGGCGGGCATGGAGGGTTTAAACCTCATGAACCCGATTACTTACGAACCGGGTTCGTTTGGTACTGCGGAAAAACCCGTTGAATATGACGTCCATTCAGGCGCTGACCTGTACGACATCCCTGTGACTGCGATGTGGTTCTCAAAAGCGGGAACGGCGGCGTTTACGGATGAAGAAAAAGCTAGGCGGATGGTTGAGTTGTACGGCCCTGCGGCTGCGGTTGAGGCTTATGCCAAAGACCCTGCGGGGTTTATGAAAGACGCTGCTGCTGGGGTGTATGTCAATAACTGGTTAGAGCAGAACATCGACCCCGGCGTGACTGAATCTGGGGCTAACAAAGACAAGTTGGCGGCTTTAGGCCAGCGGTATCAAGAAATTGCTAATCGAGCGATTGAATTAGGAGCAGACCCTAATGACATTGCAAATTTCACTGCTCAGAAGGTAGATAAAGTCGCTGGCGATTATCAGACGTACTACAACGATACCCACGAAAACACGTTTATGAAGTTCCTGCTGGCTGCAGGCGGTGTGATGTTAGGGGCGTATGGGCTAAGCCAAGTCTTAGGGGGCGCAGGAGCTGCTGGGGGTGCTGGTGGCGTTAGTTTTGGTGCTGGCGCAGGGCCGACTTTAGGAACAGGTACGTACTTCTCTGGCGCAACTGGGTTGCCCGGTTATGTGACTGGCGGCACGGGATTGACGAGCGGAGCAGGCGCTGCCGCTGTTGGCACTGGCGCCTCAGGCTTCCCAATATCGGTATATGGGCCAGCTACTCATGCTTCTAGTTACTGGTCTGGAGTTCAAGGGCTTCCGGGCTATGCCAGCAGCTCTACTGGGATGATGCCCACGGCTGGTGAGCAATTACTAGGTGGCGGATTGAGGATGCCCACCGTTCCGGGTGGTTACGGCAGTGGCGTAGAAGGGCTAAAAATACCTGCAAATCAAGGATTAGCCCCGAATATTGGGTCAAAAGTATTTGATGCCTCAGGAGTAAGCGCTGGTGCTGAGCAGATTGGCAAGGGCATGGTTGGTTTAAAGCCTGTTGGTTTTAGTATGCCCACTTCTGGAGGGCTATCCAGCCTGATTCAAAAAGGTAAAAGCATATTTGACGTAGCCTCCGACTTGTCAGACGCTTTAAGTGGCGGACAAAAGGCTGATCAAGATGTCGCCCAAAGGTCAGGCTTGACGGTTGCTATTCCACAAACAAATATAATGATTCCAATTGAAAAATGGTTAGAAATGACCACTCCTAGACGAACATTTGTCGGCGGGTTGAACGCTGTGAGGGACTAAAAAATGCCGGGACTATCTGAGATATTAATTGCTTCGTCACAGAAGGCTGACGCTCCTGCGTCTGCGAAAAAAGACGATGCTCCTACAGACCCTAAGGACATTAAACTTTCGCCGTCTGCGCAGGCTTATTTTGACAGTGTGCCAGATGGTGCGGCAAGGGCTGAGCAGGCCAAAAAGATTATTGCTGACGCAAACAAAATAACTAAAGAAAAATCGTCGGGTAAAGCTACTACAGTTTCTGGGTTATCGACTGTTGATGCTGGCACAAAAACAACATCAACCGCCTCTGGAAAAATAACGTCAAAATCTTCTGGTTCTGCTGAAGAGCAAGCAATTAATAAAGTATATGAAGAGCAACTTGGTAGGGCGGCGGACAAAGCTGGGTTAGATTTTTACGTTAACGAAGTTAAGGCAGGAAGAAAAACGGTTGAGCAAGTAGCTAAAGAGCTTGATCGATCAACAGAGGGTTATAACTATGACGTTCAAAACGTAACATCTGCCTATCGTAAAAATTTAGGGCGCAATCCTGACCAAGCTGGTCTTGAGTTTTATTTGGGGAAAGAAGATGAAGATTTAACTATTTCCAGTGGGTTATCAGAATTTGTAAAAGCCGGAGCCAAGGGTTTTGACGTTGAAGCTATTAAAAAAAATCCAACGGGATTTATAAACTTTGTCAGCGAAGCGCTTCGAGCAGACCCTTATGCTGGTGCTTATGCGGTTGATAATCCTTATATTTACGATGAGGCTGTAGCAAAGAGCAGGCCAAACGTCTCTAAAACGCAGGCTGGCGAGTATGTGCAATTTGTAAACCCAATTACAGAGCGTCCTGTTTATAGTGGGTACACGCCGGATGGAACAATGAAAGTGTTTGCAGGAAATGATGTTCTGCAACCAGATAGAGTTCGTCAAGCGGTAAATTTAGCAAAAGAGTCTGGGGCTTTAACTAGTGGTGATGCTAATCGCATTTTAAAAGCAATTTCTTCTCCAGAAGCATTTAGGGAGGTCACAAAAACAAATGACCCAAAGGCCAATACTCTGTATGCGTTATTGTCTGAGCCAAAAGCTCAAGTTGTTCTTGATGAGTTAGGAATTCAAATTGGTGAAGATGCAGATGCATCGTTGGCAATGGCGGAGAGTGCCGCTAGAAAAAAAATTGTAGATAAAGCCAAAAAAACCCTCGGCACCGACGTAAACCCATCGACTCTGACTCAAGCTGACGTTGCAAAAGAGTTGGGGATTAAGTTCCCCTTTACTCAAGAGAATTTGACGATAGATCCGTTAACTGGCAAGCCTATCCGCACGATGATGACTGCGGAGGATGTTTACAACAATCTGTTTACGCAGTTAAAAATTCCCATTGAAACAGAATTAAAAAATATTTTTACTACGCCTCCGGGTGGTATCACTCCGGGAGGTGGAGCGCCCTACACCCCAGCACCGGTCGCAGCCACCGTTGGCGATTTTCGTGGTTTAGCTTTTCCTCAAGAGCGCCCGACAACGATAGGCGAAACTCCTGCAATGTTAGGTTTTCAGCCTTACACGTTAACTCAATCTGGATCTGGTCAGCAAAAAACAACTGAGCCGCAACCGGTAATTCCAGTTTCAAGCGCGTCAGTAGATCCATTGACTGGTGCGTTGCTTGGATCGGTTGTTTCATCTTTTTTACCGGGAGCGCAAAACAACACGTTTTCAGCTATTGGTGACATTTTAGGTGGCGCAAAAAGTTTGTTATCTGAAGGATTTTCAGACGTTGGCGGTAGCATTAAAAATATATTCTCAAAAAACGGTGGTCTTGCGACCCCTTTAATGAAAGAGGGCGGTATGGTTCCCCATTTTGCAGACGGCGGCGGTTCTCAAATCTTAGGTGGATTAGACAAACTTTTGTCCTCAACGCCAATAAAGGGTGCGGTTTTTGGTGCTCTAGTCAGTCAACTACTTAATGCGCAGGCACAGTCTCAGGCGGCAAATGCCTACAAGGGCATTGATATGTCTAAAGTAGGTGTTATTCCTCCAAGAACAACGATGGTAGGCCCTGCAAGGTTTGCTCCATACCGTCAATATGCGTCACTACCTGAGATTCCCTCAGCGGTCAGTAGTCCGATTAACGTAGGTGCTTTGAGAAGCAGCCAGACTCCGATGACGAGCTTTACGCCGACTGAAAGCATGGTAAATCCTTTAGCTCGGCCTTTGAATACGATTATGCCTACCCCTATGGCTGACGGTGGTGCGGCTTACTATACTTATGGTCAGAGTGTTGACCCATTGGATTACCTAAGAGGCATGGCTCAAGGCGGCATGGCGCATGGTGGCTTACACGGAGCTCAGCACACTTATGATGTGCCCACCGTAGAGGGTCGCAAAGATTACCGTCAGGGCGCAGCGGTAACAGGGCCGGGGGATGGTCAGTCGGACGATATTCCTGCGATGTTAGCAAACGGAGAATACGTGTTCGATTCGGAAACAGTTGCGCAATTAGGTAATGGCTCAACTGAGGCTGGATCAAAACTGTTAGACAAGTTCCGTGAGGAAATTAGAGGGCACAAACGGTCGGCTCCTGTGAATAAGATACCGCCACCTAGTAAGAGTCCGTTAGCTTATCTAGCAGCGGCACAGAAGAAGATGAAAGGAGCAAGCCGTGGCTGACATATTCCAAGGTGCGCCCCTACCGGCAACCGTCTCAACCACTCAGGATGTGACCTCTGCGCCTGAGTTCTATACGAACTATCTGCAGGATATTGCCAATCTTGGCACGGCAGGCATCCAACAGGGCGGTGTTGCAGGCTTTAGCCCGCTACAAGCTCAAGCATTGTCTTTGGCTCCTGAAGTGGCTTTTGCTGGCTCAGGAACTGCAGGCACAGGCCAGCAGTATCTAACGGCTGCTGGTGCGACACCTGCTACGTCAATGGTCGGTCAGTATTTAGATCCTTACATGCAGAATGTAGTAAGCGAGATGGGTCGCTTACAGCAAAGGGGTATCCAAGAGAACATCTTGCCGAACCTTCGGGCTGGTGCAGCTGGTACAGGTCAGTTCGGAAGCCAGAGAGCCGCACAGGTCACAGGACAGACTTTAAGAGACCTACAAGCTGATTTGTTGGGTAAGCAATATGGAGCCCTATCCGAAGGCTACAAAGGCGCTATACAGGCCGCTCAGAACGATTTGACGCGCCAGATGCAGTCAGGTCAGGCTCTGGGTAATTTGGGTCAAATCCAACAAGGCCTTGGTACTCAGGGCTTGAAGACGATGTTTGAACTAGGTGGTCAAGAGCAGGCGCTTGGTCAGCGCGTTTTAGATCAGCCTATGCAGCAGGCGCAGAACTACGCCAAGTTGCTGCAAGGTTACGCGATTCCCAGTTCTGTCACGAAGCAAACCGTGGGGTCAACGGGCTATGCCACAAGTCCGTTGGCTCAAATTGTGGGATTACTTACGGCGCTTGGTTCATTTAATCAGCCCGCCACTTCGAAAAAAGCTGACGGCGGCAGTGTGAGCGGTTATTACGATGGCGGTATGGTTTCTCCTGAGGCTGCTTATACGGACGGCTACGGCAATTTTTACGATGCTAACGGAACAATGGTGGGGTAAATCATGGCTGATGAAATGACACCGGAGCAATCTCAGCAGCCTCAAACGGGGTTATCGCAGGCTTATCTTGAGTCTGTCATGGCGCGTAAGCAAGAGGCTGAGCGCCAGATGCAGAAGCTGATGGATGCTTTAAATGTTCGCAAGAACATGCCGTTTGATCCTGTTCTTATGCGGGTAGCAGGTGCCTTGTTGCAGCCCACAAAAACAGGTTCATTTGGTGAATCTTTAGGGTATGCCACAACTGCTGCTGCCGAAGAGAGTGAAAAGCAGGCGATGCGTGGGATTGATCTTGCCAAATTAGAGTTTGAGCTAGGCCAGAAGAAGCTAGAGCAGCAGAAAGCTATGGATGCGCTCAAGTTGCGTCAGCAGTTCTTTGGTGGTCAGCCGGCAGCAGCTCCGGTAGCCGCTCAGCCATTAACTGAAGTGCCTCAAGCATCAACACCTGTAGCGCCTGCGGTATTGCCAGAAGCTGCGCCTGTTGTTGCACCGCCTGCTGCGGCTCCTGCTGCAGCCCCTGTTGGGTTCCAGCGTCAGATGCCGACAGGCATGGATGCTTTGCTGATGATGGAGAGCGATCCTGAGCTGTACAAACTTTTGTCTGAAGAAGACAAGCGCCGTTTGGAAGAGGCAAAGTTTGGTCTTGATGTCAGAAAGACAGAGGCTACAGAGCGCGTCCCTGTTGAAGTTGGCGGCGTTAAGATTTCTATGTCTAAGGCTGACTTTGATCGCATGACTGGCTCAATTCAAAAGGGTGACTTTGATACAGCCAAAAAGTATTACACCAAGTATGGGCTTGACTTCCCGTTTGTAAAAGATGAGCAAGGTTGGCGTAGGAAGACCGCAAGTGAGGCCGCAAGAGAAGAGGCTGTAGCTAAGGAACTTGGTTTGGTAGAGCGGGGCTGGAAAGGGAAAACATATAAGTTGGATTCTTTCACAGCGGCTGAACACGATAAGGCACGTAAAGCAGGAAAGCTCAACGAGTTCTGGAATAACTACTTTATTGAGCAAGGTGGCGGAACTGTGCCTGCTGCCCCATCAGCCGCTGCGCCTTCAACTGCAGCTTCTACAAAAACTACCGCTGCAAGAGTAGAGCCAATCCCAAGCGTTGAAGAAAAAGAGGCTTCTCAAGAGGCTGCAAAAACTCGTGAAAGAAAACGCGCTGAAGAAACAATTAACTTTGAGACAAAGTTAACTGAATCAGCCCAGCAGTCTGGAAACATGAGGCGCACAGCTAATACGGTGTTAAGCCTCATTAACGATGAGAAGTACAGCGGTGCTCAAGGTTACTTTGCTCAACCGGGGTTAAAGAATGCAATTGCCACCTTCCTTGAAGAGGGCTTTCAGTTCGGTAATTCGCGTGTTGCCCTGCCCGGCTTGACTGAAGCCTTCAAGAAGATAGGCATGACTCCAGCAGAAGCAGAAGCAGAAGCCATTCTGTTCCAGAAGACGGGTGAATTGGGTCTGTTAATTTCCAAGTTGCAGGCTGGTCAGGGTTCGGTGTCTAACTACGAGCGTTCTGTGTTTGAGAAGATTGCGACTAGCACTAGAACTCCATTAATTGCAATGCGTTCAGCGATGAATGCTCTACGGGCTCGTGCTGTATATGATGAGAACATACAAAAAGTGTATGTGGATTGGTCTGAGAAGAACCCGAATAAGAGCAGCGCTGCCTTTATTGCATCTCCTGAGTACAAGCGAGAGACCGCAAGATACGAGAATCAATTGAGCATGATTGAAGATCAGTTCTTCCCAAAGACTAAGGCAGCAAAACCAGCGGCAAAGCCAGAAGCAAAGCCAGAGGGCAAACCCACCAGCAAATTTCTTCAATAGGTGATGTATGGCAACTGGGACTGAGATTCTAAACAGCAAGGAATGGCAGAACGCTTCACAGTCAGAGCGAGAGAAGATATTTGCCCGCAAGGTTGGTAAAGACCCTGATTATGCTAATCAGTCCGCAGAGGTTCAGAAGTTAATCTATGAGCGGTTTTTTCCTAATGCTGAAGAGCCTGTTGTTGCGGAAAAGACCGATGAAGGCGCGGCTGGGTTAACTGAGTATCCGGCAATCGAAGAAGCGCCTGCTGCACCTGCTGCGGCTGAAGCGGCAAAGCCAGCGGCAGCCCCTATTCGTAAAGACACAGCAGTTATGGCTGGCATGGGTCTTGGGGCAACTATCCCGACGTTGTTGCAAAAGTTTGCAGCGGCACCAGACAAGTTGCAAAGAGAGATTTACGAAAGATCGTTGAGAAACGCTTTAACAGAGGCGGGAATTGATGTTGCGAACATTAAGAAAGATAGCGATCTGATTGAAGTTGCGCGTCGGCTTGTGCCTCAAGCGACTTTAGGTAAAGAGCAGCAATTGACCGCTCTGAGGGAGCAGGCAGAGGCTTTGCGTGCTATGCAGCCTCCCGTATCTACAGGCTTCCCATCACCCTTAGATCAGCCTACAGGCCGCATAGAGCCTACGTTACGTGCCTCCGGCCCTAAGGTAGAGGGCGCTTCTGGAGTTGAAAATTGGATGAGAAGCCAAGCTGGTCGCGCTCATCAAGTTCCCGATGTTTTGCTTGGTCAAGCAACCGATATGACTAAGGCAAGCGAAACCGGAGCGAAAGCATTAATTGAAAAAGACCTTCGTAACCTTGAGAAAATTAAGCAGATAGGTGGCGGCGAATATCAGTTAGTTGGCAAGGGCGCTGGACAATTAATGCTTCCGCCAGACGTTGGCGCTCAGAAGATGACAAGAGAAGCCCAAGTAGCGAGAGAAGCATTAGCTGTCATCTTGCCGCAGATTTCTCAGCTAGAGCAAGAGATAGCGCGGGCATCTGCCAGAGGCCAAGACGTCAGTGAGTACATAGCAAAGCTAGAAGAGCTAAAGCGGGCAGAGCGTTCTGCAAGACAGATGACTCGAGGTATGAATATTCCTGCGCAGGCTGGGCTAGGGCCATTAGAAACGCTAGGAACAAGGGCAAGACCTACTACGAAGGCAGGGCTAGGAGCGTCGGTGCTTGGTCATACGTTAGCTGGTGGCAGTGCAGGCTACAACATTGCTGAGGCGATGCAGGAAGAAGATCCTATTGCAAAGGCGTTGGGATATACAGCGGCAGGGTTTGATGTTGCGTCTATGGTGCCGCCGATTGGTATTGGTGCCCCGATTAAAGGCGCAGGAATTGTAGGTGGTTTAGCGATGCCTGCCATACAGTACGGCTATGAAAAGCTCCTAAAGCCACCCAAGAAAAGCGTTATGGAAAAGAAATAACTTCGCTGTGGTCGTGCTTTGCGGCCTTACCCTCGGGCTCTCCCCCCGAGGGTTTTTTTATGGCTTCTGCGTTTCTAGCCCTTTGGCGACTTCTCGGTTCATGTGGGAGACAATCTCAACACATCTTGCGTGTTCGGCTTTAGCGGCTCTGTCTGTAGCTACCGCAGCGATCTTGTGCGCAAACTCAATGATGTCTACCTCAGGTGGGTAAACCCCATCAGGGTCTTTGTTGTCGCAATAGAAAAAAGTCTGGATGATGTCGTCTCTCGTCATAATCTCACTCATACTGGTTTTTGTACTGCCAAAATGATAACAAGGCGGTGAACATCGACCACCCTCTCTTTAAGTCTTCCTCTGCCCATTCTTTGACTACGACTAAGTCAGGATTGGTTCTGGAGACAAAGACGTTTGCACAGCGTGCCTCTGGGATGCCTAGCCCTACCCGATAGGCGGCTAGTTGCATCATGTGCTCTTCATAACCGGCGACTTTCGCTGCGTCCTCGAAGTCCTTAGTCTTGATGTCGATAACAACATCCTCGCAGTGCAGATCGACTTTCCCGCCAAACCCTAATTCGTGAGCAAAAGAACGCTCAGCAACCCAGTTTTTAGCCCCGTAGCGGCCTTCTATAGCCCTCGTACAGGTCTGGACATGGATCGGGTAAGCAGACGCCTTCTTGCCCTCGTAGAAGGCTTGTACGGCGGCATGTATTTCTGTGCCCCTGTCGGCAGCGTCTCTTGCCTGTGCCTTAGAGTCCTGAACCACTCGCTTCAACCAAGCCGATTCTGGTTCATTCTCACCCCTTGGAAGGGTCAAGGCAGCTAGGATTGCCTGCTCCTGCAGCCAGACGTTTAGCCCCGGTTTAGCCGCAATATTTAGGATCGTCGTGACACTAGGTACCAGCCCTAATTCTTTGGCGTCTCGCACCGTGGTTGGTCTAGGGCTTCCCGTAGTTTTCCCGATGACCGTGTACATAGGCTCACCGCTACGTGTGTAGTAGTGAGTGCTTTCAGAAGAGTGTTGTTTGATAAGCATGGGTTCTCAATTTAACTGGGTGAATGTTTTTGCCGGTGATTGAACACTTACGAGAAGGCAGCTCATCTAACAACCCTAAAGCCAGCATCTCGTTGACCCTTCCGCAGACCGAAGCCAGCTCAAAGCCTGTCAACCTAGCTAACTCTTTGCGGGAGTAGTCACGATCAGGTGACATCTGGTTCAGGATGGCTGTAGCCTGCTGGCCTACTTTGCCGGTGTCTTTATGTTCTCTGTAAGCCTCTATCGAAGTATCAGCAACGCTCATGTTTTCTCCAAGAATTCCTCTATATCTTCAATCGACATTCCTGTTTTCTTGTAGATCAGGATCTTCATATCTCCGCTAACGCCTAGTGTCCGAGCTCTGATTTTTGAGAGTACAGACGGGCGCACGCCCAGCGCTCTTGATAGAGCAGCATCATTTTTTAGTTTGTATTCTTTAACTAAAAAGTCCAAAAGCGCGTGGGCGTTCATGTTTTCCTTAGAAAGGTTCGTTATCTAAATCACTCAAGTCGTCGTCGTAGAAGCCTTGAGCCGATGCTTTTTTGGCTTTCTGCTGCCACTCTGGACTACTCTGAATCGTCTTCTTTACACCCTCAGATAGCTTGTTAAAGGCATCCGTTGGGCTGTTGTCAATGCTAAAAAGCATGACATCGTTGTGTGGCTCTGGTAGACCAGCTTTCTTAATCTGAGCCGGTACTGGGTTAATCGTCTCAATGTTCGTATAAGTCTTCCCATCGTTACCCTGACTGGTGGTGACGTTTAGCATCGCCCATACACCTAAGAGCTTCTCAAGGTTGAACCCGTTGCGCTCAGACTGAGTAAAGGCTGCACCCCTCCACGACTCCAGATCAATCGATAGCGTGGCTTTCTCGTTAAGAGACAGCGTATATCTTTTTGATATAGATAGCGGCTCCCCCTTATCGGTCAACAGAGGGTTCCCATCAGCATCTTCAGAGTGGATTTCAAACTGAATCAGTATCTTCCGGTTGAGCTTATCTTTCCCCATGTAAGTCGTCTTCTGAGTGCCAAGATCGACAATCCTGAAGCACCGTGCGAGATGCATCCCTGCCGGTACTGGAGTGAATGAGCTTGAGCTATTGGACTCGGCTTTCGCTATTAACATGACTTTCCTTTCGCATCAGGGCAGACAAGCCACATTCGTATCGAAGCACTGCCCAGTCTGCTTCGGTGGCAAAACCTGCATAAGCGCGGTCAAACGCAGCCTCTAGTATCTGCTGGCGCTCTTCCATCATTTGTTGATATTCAGATTGTTCCATTTTTTTCTTTCAGCTTGGCTTCGATGTACTTAACAATGTCTGCTGGCGGGTTCCAGCCATGCTTCTCCTCTTCATCATCAAGCCATATTTCGAATCCACGAATCTCCTCATCTGTCAGCCCTTGCCATTCGTGCTCTGGCTGCGCGAGTCGGGCGCGGAGGGCTTCAAGTATTGTTTTTGCTTCTGCATCAAGCGATTCTTGAGCCATTTCATTAACCAGTATGTAACGACTAAAAAACTCCCACGTTCGTCGCATTAGCTCTCTATCGCTCATGTATTCTTCTCCTTCAGCTTGGCTTCGATGGCGCGGGCATACGTCAATGTATCGAAGTAGCAGTTGGTCACATATTTTTCCGCCATTGCTTCGTACTCATCATCCGTCAACCCTTTCCATTCGCGCTGTGGTAGGGTGGTAATTTGCTCAAGTAACTCAGCGGCCTCAACCGAAACAGGGTCACTGTTTTCATACAGGGCTTCAATTACGGTTTTCACATACGCCACCGGCTCCTGCTCTAACTGCGTCTTAGGACACTCTTTACAATACCCACCGATCCCGCATTGCCCCCCGTCACATTCTGCTGGTTCAGGCTGCGCTAGTCTGGCGCGGAGTGCTCGCATGGCATTCATGCACTCAACAGCCTCATAAGTGCCGCCAGTTACAGTCCAATACTCGGCTCCTTTGTCATCACCCTCAAATACAGATTCCAACGCATCCAACGCCTGCTGCATCAGTTCTCGGTCAGTCATGGCGCACCTCTCTCGCGGATAACGAACGCGCATTGCTTCGCTGTTAGGTCTGCTCTGCCGGGATGCTCCAGCACTAACTCATCACACACCTTCGCACACGCCTCGCGCTCGGCTTCTGCGACTAAGTGGGCAAAGCGTTCAAGCATTGCAACATACGTCGCATTCTCTTCTGGCGCTGCCCATCCCGCCGCTGCTGAGACTAGGTTGGCAAAGCGTTCGAGCATTGCAACATACGTCACATTCTCTTCTGGCCCTGTCCATCCTGCCTCCCGCGCCATGCGAATAATGTCATCTCTGTTCATTTTTTATCCGTCCTATACGTCAGCGTTTTTGGATCGTAAGCAGATGTTCTGCCGCCTTGACCTGTCCAAACAACATGCACCATGTCCGCAAAGAAGTACCAGCAGCCGTGTATCGTTGTACCGTCACGCATTGATGAGATAACCTTGCGCCCTGTCGTGCTATCAGGGCATGAGTAGTTCAAGAACAGAATCTTCCCGCCAGCTTCGTTAGGGGTTTCTAGCCACTCTTCAGCATGTACGCTCGTGCAGATCAGTAACGCTAGTAGCCATCTCATTCGTCATCCCCCAAAAGCATCCCCAAGATAATTGCCAGACCTACGGCTAAGACACCAATCCCAGCGCCTATAAACAGCAGCCCAAGAACGACGGTAGTCATTTGATGACGATCAGAAGCAGCAGCAACCCACACAGTGCCCAAGCATAGGCAAGGTTTTGGAACTTCCGGCGGCGCAGAGATATGTCGTCAGTCAAAAGAGACTCCTGCAGCAGCTCCATGTCGTAGCTGTATTCCATGTTTGAGCGTGGCACATAAAACTTACCAATCTCTATGCCGGTCTTTGTCCTGTAGGGTGTAACTTTAGGCTTATCCATTGTGTAACCTCCTGTCAACTAAGCGCACTGTACCTGATTTAATTCCAAGTTACAACTGTTTGCATAAAAAAATTGGTTGTGGTTTAATCTGGAATTAACGGAGGTTTGTATGACGCTGCAAGAATATTTCATTGATCAACCGCGTGGCGCTAAAGTAAAAATGGCGCGGGCACTAGGTGTTACAAAGAACTGGGTTAGCCAATTGTTAACGGGTGAGAAGCGCCCAAGCCCAGCTTTAGCGGTAGCGATCAGCAAATATACCAAGGGCGTTGTGACGAAAAAGAATTTGCGCCCCGATATTTTTGGGTAGTATGATCATCGGGAACAGCTAGAGTAGCTCTCGAAAAGCCGATTCGTTACCGGCCTGCTGCGTCCCACCCTTTATGTAACGACAGCCAATAACGTGAGGCTAATATGCATTACTACCAGTTCCACATCGGCGATTATCGCGCCGCAACTTCTCATTTAAGCAACGTAGAAGACCTTGCTTATCGCAGGCTTTTGGACATGTATTACGACTCCGAAGCCCCAATACCCACCGATATTGAGTGGGTTAGCCGTCGGTTACGGTTGGGTTCAGAGGTGGTTTCCAATGTGCTCAATGACATGTTTGAACGTACCGAAAATGGGTACGTAAATAAGCGTGCTGATGCGGAAATTAAGGCATACCATGCCTTTAAGCTCAAACAGCAGACCAATGGAAAGCGAGGCGGTAGGCCGAAGAAAACCCAAGCCAAACTCACCGCTAACCCAGAGCAAACCCAACCTGAACCCAAAAAAAGCCTAACCACTAACCATAAACCAATAACCAATACTATAGCCGTCGCTGTCGCTCGGCCTCACGATATTGAAGAAAAGGTCTGGAAAGACTTCCAAGCCTTACGAAAAGCGAAGTCTGCACCCATAACGGAAACAGCGCTTGAGGGTATCCGGTCTCAGGCCGAAAAAGCAAAGTTAACAATTAACCAAGCCCTGCAAATTTGCTGCGCTCGTGGCTGGCAGGGATTTAAGGCTGATTGGGTCAAGGACGAAGACCGCAAGGAGGTTGAGGTTTACAAGCCCGGCTTTTTCATGGGTCGCAAACTAGCGGGAGGGGATGATGCTTGACACCCTGCTATCGCGGCTAACGAAGGTCAAGGGGCGTAACGGCTCGTGGACTGCCTGCTGCCCCGCCCACGAAGACAAAAGCCCCAGCTTAGGCATCCGGCAGGCTGAGGACGGTCGCATCCTGCTGCACTGCTTTGCAGGCTGCTCGGTTCAGGCAATCACGGGAGCTGTTGGGATGGACGTTGGCGACCTGTTCCCGCCTGACGAAAAGCGGATGAACTATGCCGATCCGACGAAACCCCTAAAGCCTGCCTTTTACGCTACAGACTTGATGAGAATTATCCATTTTGAAAGTACGATTGTGCAGATCGTGGCTTTCGATATTTCGGAGGGAAAAAAGGTTAGCGAGACAGACCGCCAGCGTGTACGGTTGGCTTACGAACGAATCACTGAAGCCTTGAGGTACGCAAATGTCTAAAGTATCGATGATTGAACAGCGGGCAAAAGACCTCGACGAGGCTCGGCGTATTCGCTTAGTCCACCCCAAGGACATTGATGTAGACAAGTACATCAAAGCCAGCGACATCACGCATCAAGTCCACGAGCCTTGGCAGTGGCTGCAGGGCATGATTGAAGACTTTGCGACCCCAGCTCAGACCGAGAACCTGTCTTACCTTTGCTGGCCTACCTCACAGAAGAGTTTCCAGTTCCGCCCCGGCGAAGTCACGTTGTATGCTGGCACGAATGGTGGTGGCAAGTCTTTGGTCACAGGCCAGATTGCGTTAGGGTTGATCCGGCAAGAGCGTAAGGTTTGTATCGCCAGCTTTGAGATGAAGCCGGTTAAGACTTTGTCGAGGATGCTGCGACAGTTCTCGTGCAAGAACTTTGAGAATCCGTTGATGCCGATGAAGCGTCCTGAGTTCGAGGACATTGTTGATCGGTTCCTTGAGTTCTCGGAAGAGAAGTTGTGGCTATACGATCAGCAGGGAACAACGAGCGCTCAGCGGATCATAGCGATGGCGCGGTACGTTGCGGTTGAGTTAGGCGTTACTCATGTTGTGATCGACAGCTTGATGAAAGCAGTGCCTGCAGAAGATGCTTACAACGATCAGAAATATTTTGTTGATGAGTTGTGTGCGTTAGCGCGGGATCACAACATTCACATTCATCTGGTGCATCACATTCGGAAACTTTCAAACGAAGAGAACATGCCAAGCAAGACAGACATCAAAGGCACTGGTGCAATAGCGGATCAGGTAGACAATGTTTTCCTTGTCTATCGAAACAAAAAGAAAGAGCATGAGATTCAGGCGGGCAAAGAAGTAGATCCGAATACGCCTGATTTGTTGTTGATGTGCGAGAAGCAGAGAAATGGTGAGTTTGAGGGTTGGTTCCCGATGTGGTTCCACAAAGAGAGCCAACAGTTTGTTGACCGGCTACATGGGATGCCTTTAGTCTTTGATGCGAAAGGTGAGTTTTGAACTATGCATCAGAATTTCAATTCCAGTGTCTCGTCCGTGAAGTTATCCGAATGCGGATCAAAGACCGGAATCAAGCTCATGACTTTCTGCGAATGTGGGAAAAGAACCATTATGATTACGAGCTCAGGGCTATGGTTAAGGCTCAATGGGAGCTAGGCAACCGAGGGGAGAAAAATGATTGGAGAACGCCATGACTGAACTAAGCAACTTTCAAAAGAACTTTCTAGCCAACAGTGGACACATGCAGGTGTTTACTCAGGCTGAGTTCGATGAAGCACTAGCTGTCGCCAAAGCCGAGATTATGACGGTAGCGATTGAGACAACGAAGACCGCTATCCTGATTGAGCGTGAAGCCTGTGCTGAGATTGTTGAGCGACTGGCAGATGAAGAAGAAGAAGGCGAGCTTCATACTGCGTTGAAGAATGCCGTAGCCGCGATCAAGAGCCGTATCCCATCGCAGCGACAATGATTTGGATCGGTATAGACCCCGGCTTACGCTCAGGTGCCATTGGAGCGGTTGATCATGATGGTCGATACGTTGGGGCGCATGACATAGCTGCGGTAGGTGACCGTATAGATGCGAGAGCATTAAAGCAGTTGATCTTAGACATGACTGTCGCGGGGGATGATTATGCAATCTGCGTGGAACAGGTTTGGTCGTTGCCAAAGCAGGGGATCGCTAGTTCGGGCAGGTTTATGCGTGCCTATGGTGCTATTGGTGCTGTGTGTGAATTACTGTGTGATCGGGTTATATACGTTACTCCACAGGTTTGGAAGCGAGAGATGCAAGTGACAGCAGATAAAGGTGAGTCGTTAGTGAAAGCAAGATTGATGTTTCCACAAGCGACGCTCTTACTGAAAAAAGATCACGGGAAAGCAGAAGCGTTATTAATTGCTGAATATGCGCGGAGGGTATTTGCATGAACCTATTTGATTCTGAGGAACAGTTGAGGTGTGCGTTTGCTGCGTTTGCTCTGCAGGGGCTGATGAGTAACATTGACCCTGAGTGTTTAGAGAGTGAACATCAGCGGCGGTTTATTGCAGAGTCTTGTTTTGAAATAGCGGACATGATGATAGGGGTGAAGAATGCACACAAACGACACTGAGATTTACCAGCGCTGGATGGCGGGTATGTCGATAGGTGCTTTAGCGAAGCAATACAAACTGACGAAAGATCAGGTGCGAAACATTGTGAACAAAACAGCGAAAGGTAAAACATGGAACGAGAAATCGACCCTAATAAAGCAGTAGACTTTATTCGAGACAACGGTAAGAAGTTTGCGAAAGCTAAAGCTGACCGCGTGTACATGGAAGAGTACCGAAAGAGCCTGAAGGCTATTCTGATGAAGCAGTCATTAGAGTCTGCGGTGAATGCTCAGGAGCGGGAAGCGTACAGTCACCCTGAGTACATCAAGCTGTTAGAGGGTTTGAGAGAAGCGGTACAGATTGAAGAACAGTTGCGGTGGGAGATGATCGCAGCTCAAGCGAGGATTGAAGTTTACAGAAGCCTAGAGGCAACTAAACGTGTTGAGTACAAGGTGACGATATGAACAACAAGCTGACGGCGGCTGAGCGCAAGCACTTAGCAAGGGTCAAGAGCCTGCCGTGCTCTGTCTGCAACGCGCCGCCGCCGAGCTCAGCTCACCACATCAATCAGGGCCAGCAGTACACCTGCGTAGCCCTGTGCTACGACTGTCATCAGGGTACGATGGGCTGGCATGGCACCAAAGCCCTGTGGCGTATCCGCAAATTGGACGAGCTTGATGCCTTAAATGTAACAATCCGCAGGCTTATAGAGGATGGCTATCAGGTTGAGCAATCCGATACAAAAGATTTTTAGAAAAAACTCACTTTGGCGCAAAAGAGTGCTTGCAAAGTCGTTTAACTGGCAGTTATACTTCAATCACGGTCACTTGATCGGATGCGAAACGGAGCGAACCATGAAAAACGACATCAACACCATCGACACACTGGGCACCCTGCTGGCACAGATCGCTGATCTTGAGGCGCAGGCTGAGGCCATCAAGGATGAGCTCAAAGATGCAGCTACAGCGCCCAATGGTTCCAAAGTCTTTGAGGGTGCGTTGTTCAAAGCCACGGTCAGCGAGTCCAATCGTTCCACAGTGGATTGGAAGAAG
>Ga0315909_10002630_pt1 | contig 22751 bp, 21 predicted proteins | sample LakEriMetagenome_11_FD_203527 | JGI IMG/M metagenome (GOLD analysis project Ga0315909, IMG submission 203527) | Freshwater fungal communities from buoy surface, Lake Erie, Ohio, United States - Buoy 2 MA125 | ecosystem: Environmental > Aquatic > Freshwater > Lake | place: USA: Lake Erie, Ohio...
TTTGTCCTCCATTTGCAGCAGTTTTTCACGCTCGCCCTGCATCATTTTGGAAACGGGAATGCCGGTGGCCCGGGACACCACCTCAGCGATCTCTTCAGCCCCCACTTGCGTACGCAACAAGCGATGGACTGGTTTTTCCCCGGGGGCGGCCTCTTTGGCCTGGACTTCTTTCAGGGTTTTTTCGAGCACCGGTAACTTGCCATATTGCAATTCGGCCACCTTGTTGAAGTCGCCTTTTCGGGTCAAGTCTTCTATTTGTTGGCGCAATTGGTCAATTTGTTCCCGCACTTGCTGGCCGCCTTGGGCTTGGGCCTTTTCGGCATGCCAAATTTCCTCAAGGTCTGCCGCCTCCTTTTTGAGCTTCGAAATCTCCTCTTCAATCAGGGCAAAGCGCTTTTGCGAGGCTTCGTCGTGTTCTTTGCGCACCGCTTCGCGCTCAATTTGGAGTTGGATGAGCCGCCGATCCAGCTTGTCCATGATTTCGGGCTTGGAATCAATTTCAATTTTGATTTTGGCGGCCGCTTCGTCAATCAGATCAATCGCCTTGTCGGGCAGAAACCGATCGGTGATGTAGCGGTGACTCAATTCGGCTGCAGCCACGATCGCCGGGTCTGTAATGTCCACTCCGTGGTGAATTTCGTAGCGCTCTTGCAAGCCGCGCAAGATGGCAATGGTGGCCTCTACAGTGGGTTCGTTGACCAGGATTTTCTGAAATCTGCGCTCCAAAGCGGCATCTTTTTCGATGTATTTTCGGTACTCATCCAAGGTGGTGGCGCCCACACAGTGGAGCTCGCCCCTGGCCAAAGCGGGCTTGAGCATATTGCCGGCGTCCATGGCGCCTTCGGCCTTGCCAGCGCCCACCATGGTGTGCAATTCGTCAATAAAAACAATGGTTTGACCTTCGTCTTTAGCCAACTCGCTCAAGACGGTTTTCAGCCGCTCCTCAAACTCACCCCTGAACTTGGCACCCGCCAACAAAGCGGCCATGTCCAGCGACAACACCCGCTTGCCTTTGAGGGAGTCGGGCACCTCACCCGCCACAATGCGCTGGGCCAAGCCTTCGACAATGGCGGTTTTGCCCACACCAGGCTCGCCAATCAGGACCGGATTGTTCTTGGTTCGGCGCTGCAATACCTGGATGGCACGCCGAATTTCATCATCGCGGCCAATGACCGGATCCAATTTGCCAATGCGGGCCCGCTCGGTCAGGTCGATGCAATATTTTTTGAGGGCTTCCCGCTGGCCCTCGGCATCGGCGCTGCCCACCGTCTGCCCACCGCGTACCGCGTCAATCGCTGCTTCGAGGCTCTTACGGTTTAATCCGTGCTCTTTTGCCAGCCGCCCAATGTCCCCTTTGTTGTCTGCAATCGCTAACAAGAACAACTCACCTGCAATGTAGGCATCCCCCCTTTTGATGGACTCCTTTTCTGCGGTCTGCAGCAATTTGGCTAATTCAGGGCCGACTTGAACCTGGTCTTGCCCACTGACCTGGGGCAAACGGCCAATCGCAGCCTCTGCAGCCATAGCCAAAGCCTGTACCTGGACACCTGCGCGCATCAGAATGGCTTTGGGGCCTTCATCTTGTTTGAGCATCGCGACCAGAACATGCACCGGTTCGATATAAGCGTGGTCACGGCCCAACGCCAGCGTCTGTGCATCCGAAAGTGCTTCGTGGAATTTGCTTGTTAATTTGTCCATGCGCATGAAAACTCTCCTTTTTAGTTATTTTGGGCTCGAAGCTGCATTTTCAATACTTAGGCATGTGCTTCCATGTTGCCTAAAATCAAACCTATGAACATTCACCAACTCTCTGTCATTTATGACGAACGTCAAGATCGACTGATCCTCAAGCTCAATACCCAAGACAGCAAGGAATTCCGGTTCTGGCTGACACGGCGAATGGCCATTCGGTTGATTCCTGCCCTGGACCAGTCTGTGGTGAAACTAGAAGCAGCGCAACCGGGGATTGCAGCCACCGACGAGCCCACTCAAAAACTTTTGACCGAGCTCAAAAGGGATGCTTTTTTGCAAACTGCCGACTTTGCCACCCCTTATTCATCCGAACCACAACAATTGCCCCTAGGCGATAAACCCCTTTTGATCACCGATGCTCAACTGAATATGCAGGCTAACGGCAGTTTACAAGTGACTTTTCAAGAAAAATTAGGTCCCAACGGCCAATCTTGTTTATTGAATTTACAAGCCCCGTTGGTACATGGCTTGATTCATTTGATCCGTCAATCCATGACCAAGGCCGATTGGGGATGGATGCCTCAAGGTGAACAAATAAGCGCTACCGAGTCCCCCTCTGCCATGCCTGAGCAGCCTGCTTACAAGCACTGAAAACTGAACCCAAATCAGGTGTTTTTGACTTCAATGCCCCACTTGGCCAAAGCCGCATCGTCCGACACCCGGGCGTCCACCCACTGGGCACCTTCAGGGGTTTGCTCTTTTTTCCAAAATGGGGCCTGGGTTTTAAGGTAGTCCATCAGAAACTCGCAGGCCTTGAAGCTTTCTCCCCGGTGCGCCGAAGTCACGGCAACCAAGACGATTTGGTCTGCTGGCAAGAGGCGGCCCACACGGTGCACCACCCGAGCCGCATAAAAATCAAAGCGCTGGTGAGCTTCTTCGATCATGGCCTCAATCGACTTCTCGGTCATCCCAGGGTAATGCTCCAGTGTCATGGCCTGGACTTCATCGCCCGCCGCCCCCGTCAGGGCACGGGTATCGCGCACGGTACCCACAAAACTGCACACGGCCCCAACGCGCAAATCATGCGCCCTCAAGGTGGCCAACTCTTGCGAAATATCGAAGTCTTCTGTCTGTATGGCAACGCTGGAAGACATAGGATCAGCCTCCGGTGACGGGCGGGAAAAAAGCCACTTCGCAACCGTTTGACAGCGGCGTGGTGTCTTGGGCCATCACTTGATTGACTGCAACCCGCACGGGCCGAGAGAGGCCCAAACTGTCTGCATGAACACCCCCGCGCGCGATCAACTGCAAACGCAAACCGGCTACGTCTTCACAATTCGTCTCCACGGTCTCGTTGGCCAAGCCAATGGTTTCACGCAAAGAAGCGAAGTAACGCACCTGGATTTTCATGATAACCACTCGGAAAATGGCAGAAAGTTAACGACATCACCTTTGGAAATGGTTTGGCCAGCGGGGTTGTCCACCACGCCATCGCCCCAGACGACCGATGTCAAAACCCCTGAACTCTGGTTTGGGAAGAGGTCAAGCCCCCCTTGGGCATTTCGGCGCACGCGCAAAAATTCTCGCCTTTTGTCAGCCTTCGGCCAGTCAAAATGGGCTGGCAACTTGAGTGCCGACGGCCAATTTTGCGCAGTACCCTGCAGGGCCAACACCAGTGGTTTGACCAAAAGCAAAAACGTCATGAAACTGGACACGGGATTACCGGGCAAGCCCACAAAGTGCGCCTGCCCGGGCGCTGTTTCGCGCCGCACATGGCCATAGGCGAAAGGTTTTCCAGGTTTCATGGCTATTTGCCACAAGGCAAGCGCCCCCAAAGATTGCACGGCTGGTTTGACATGGTCTTCTTCGCCCACCGAGACACCCCCACTGGTCAATATCAGGTCGTGGTGATCGGCCGCCGTTTTGAGCGCAGCAACAGTGGCTTCACGGCGGTCAGGAACAATGCCCAGATCGCTGACTTCGCAGCCTAATCGGTGCAGCAAAGCGCGCAAGAAAAACCGGTTGGAGTTGTAAATTGAGCCGGCTGGCATGTCTGCCGGGGCCACTTCGCCTGGCATGACCAATTCGTCACCCGTAGAAAACAATGCAACTTTCGGCCGTGGCATGACCCGAACCTGCGCCAAACCCAAGCTGGCCACCAAGCCCAGTTCGGCTGGCCCAAGACGTTGGCCGCGCTTTAAAACGGTGTCTCCCGTGCGAATGTCTTCGCCGCTGCGCCGAATCCACTGGCCCGGCTCGGGCCGGTTTAAGAACCGAACCTTGATAGGATTTTCGGCAGAAACCACCTCCACCTGCTCTTGCATCACGATGGCATCGGCACCGGCAGGCACGGGCGCACCGGTAAAAATGCGTGCCACTTGCCCGGCCTGCAAAGCAAGCCCTTGCTGACCGGCGGCAATGCGCTGGGTCACCGTCAGCTCAACACCCACTTGCTGCAGATCAGCCGTACGCACGGCGTAACCGTCCATCGACGAATTGTCAAAGGCAGGCACCTGCAAAGCAGACACCACGTCTTCCGCCAAGATGCGGCCATCGGCATCGAATGTGGCCACCGTCTCATCGCCCGACAAGGGACGGATCTGGGACAAAAGCGCACTCAAAGCCTCATCAAGAGGCATCAAAGGGGCGCGAACCGCTGCGTTCATCTGGTGGTCAATCGCAATGTTGCGAAATAAAGGCCTTGATCAAGTCCACATCCGTCTTCATGACCTGAACACGCTTGGGCAACAACTCAATCCCTTCAAATTGGGCAGGACGGTCAGGTTGGCGTCCTAGGGCCTCCACAATGGTCGAGGCAAATTTGATGGGCAAAGCGGTCTCGAGAACCACCATCGGTACGGCTTGATTGCGGTGCTCTAGCGCAACCTTAACGCCGTCTGCGGTGTGGGTATCAATCATCAGGCCGTATTGAGCAAAGACCTGCTGAATGGTTTTAAGGCGGTCGGCATGGGTGCTGCGACCACTTTCAAAACCATAAAAACCTGCGGCTTTTGGGAAACGTGCGTCCGTCGACAAATCGAAGAACCCAGTACGGCTCAGGTCTTCTCCAAAAATGGCTTTGGTTTTGACCGCATCTCGCTCCAACAAATCAAAAACAAAGCGTTCGAAGTTGCTGGCTTTGGAGATGTCCATTGACGGGCTGGAGGTTTCCAGTGTGTTGGCCGTGGTCCGAACACGGTAGATACCCGTCCTGAAAAACTCGTCCAGTACATCGTTTTCATTGGTGGCCACCACCAGACGGTCAATCGGCAAACCCATCATGCGGGCGACGTGGCCCGCGCAAACATTACCAAAATTGCCACTGGGGACGGTAAAACTGACTTTTTGTGAGTTTGCTTGGCTTGCCTGAAAGTAGCCTGCAAAGTAGTACACCACTTGGGCTAACAAACGTGCCCAGTTGATCGAGTTGACCGTGCCGATTTTGTAGCGTCGTTTGAACGCCAGATCGTTGGAGACGGCCTTGACGATATCTTGGCAATCGTCAAAAACACCGTCAAGGGCGATGTTGTGGATGTTTTCATCCAACAAACTGAACATCTGGGCTTGCTGAAAAGGGCTCATTCGCCCATGCGGGCTGGTCATGAACACGCGAACGCCCTTTTTGCCGCGCATGGCGTATTCGGCTGCACTGCCGGTATCGCCCGATGTGGCGCCAAGAATATTGAGCTCTTCACCACGGCGCGCCAACTCGTATTCAAACAAGTTGCCCAACAACTGCATGGCCATGTCCTTGAAGGCCAAGGTCGGGCCGTTGGACAAGGCCTCTAAATAAAAGTCTGGCTGATTCTGGCCTGCAGTTTGCAGAGGTTTGAGGGGCACGATTTCTTTCGTGCCAAAAACCTCTGATGTATAGGTCTTGAGACACAGAGCCCGCAAATCAGCGGCAGGGATGTCATCGATGTAAAGCGACAAAATCTCGAAGGCCAAGGCGGCATAGCCTTGGCTTTGCCAAATTTCCCGCAAGCGCGTCAAGGCAAGGTCGTCTAGTTGGGGATAACTTTCGGGCAAATACAAGCCTCCATCCGGGGCCAAGCCTTCCAGCAGGATTTCACAAAATTGCTTGCGGTCAGCGTGACCACGGGTAGAGAGGTAACGCATCAGTTCAACTCTTCCTTGCGGATTCGCACAATCGGGGCCATCACAGTCGGTAACGCCTGCATTTGTACCAAGACTTCGTTAAGGGTGCCTTCCCGCGTGTCGTGCGTGAGGATGATGACATCGGTCTGGTTCTCGCCTGCCAAGCTGACTTGGTCAGCTTCGCGCTGCAAGACCGCGTCGATGTTGATGTTGGCCTCGGCCAACAAACCCGTCAGCTTGGCGAGCACGCCCGCTTGATCGGCCACCCGCAAGCGCAGGTAATAACTCGTCACCACGTCGGTCATGGGCAGCACCGACAAGTTGCTCATCGAGCCTGGCTGGAATGCCAAATGCGGCACCCGGTTCAGCGGATCGGCTGTGTGCAAACGAGTAATGTCCACCAAATCGGCAATCACCGCGCTGGCGGTCGGCTCGGAACCGGCCCCTTTACCGTAATAAAGTGTGGTGCCCACAGCATCGCCTTGAACCATCACGGCATTCATGGCCCCCTCGACGTTGGCGATCAGACGCTGGGTTGGGACCAAGCTCGGGTGAACGCGCAATTCAATGCCCTGGGGTGTGCGCTTGGTGATGCCCAAAAGCTTGATTCGGTAACCCAGTTGTTCGGCGTATTTGATGTCGGCTGCGCCCAGCTTGGTGATGCCTTCCACATAGGCTTTGTCAAATTGAACTGGAATACCGAAGGCAATGGCACTCATCAAAGTCACCTTGTGTGCGGCATCCACACCTTCGATGTCAAAGGTCGGGTCGGCCTCGGCATAACCCAAGCGCTGGGCTTCTTTGAGCACATCCCCAAAGTCCAAGCCCTTGTCGCGCATTTCAGAAAGGATGAAGTTGGTGGTGCCGTTGATAATGCCCGCAACCCACTGAATGCTGTTGGCGGTCAAACCTTCCCGCAGGGCTTTGATGATGGGGATACCACCCGCCACGGCGGCCTCAAAGGCCACCATCACCCCTTTGGCTTGTGCCGCTGCAAAAATTTCGGTTCCATGAACAGCCAACAAAGCTTTATTCGCCGTCACCACATGCTTGCCGGCCGCAATGGCCTCAAGCACCAAAGCCTTGGCAATGCCGTAACCGCCGATCAGCTCAATGACAATGTCGATCTCGGGGTTCGCAATCACTTCACGGGCGTCAGACACCACCTGAACGTTGGCATCTACCAGCTGTTTGGCGCGCTCTACGTTCAAGTCGGCCACCATGGTGATTTCAATGCCTCGGCCTGCACGGCGTTCAATTTCTCCTTGATTGCGCTTCAGCACATTGAAAGTGCCACTGCCTACAGTACCAATGCCCAACAGGCCCACTTTGATCGATTTCATTTTTGATTTCTTTACTACGTTACTTCGTTACAACTTAAGCAGAGCTCACCCGAGGGGTTCGGGTCTTATCCATTTATCAGGCAGCGACCAGATTTTCGGTTCCAAAACGCTTGCGGGCACCTTCCAGAAAACGCGCGACACGGGCAATTGCTTCGCGCAAATCGTCTTCATGCGGCAAAAACACGATCCTGAAGTGATCGGTGTCAGGCCAATTGAAACCCGTGCCCTGCACTAACATGACCTTGGTCTCCTCAAGCAGTTGCAAAAAGAACTCTTGATCGTCCTGAACCGGGTAAATCTTGGCGTCCAGTTTTGGAAACATATACAACGCGGCCTTGGGCTTGACACAACTCACACCTGGAATGGCTGTGATCAATTGATAGGCCATGTCGCGCTGCTTACGCAGTCGCCCTCCCTCGCAGACGAGATCATTGATGCTTTGATACCCGCCCAAAGCCGTTTGTATGGCCCATTGCCCGGGCACATTGGCACACAAGCGCATATTCGACAGCATGTTCAAGCCCTCGATGTAGTCACGGGCTCTTTTTTTGTCCCCGGAGATGACCATCCAACCAGCCCGATACCCGCAGGAACGGTAGCTTTTGGACAATGAATTGAATGTCAAGGTCAAAACATCTTGCGACAAGCTGCCCAGAGGGGTGTGTTTGACCCCGTCGTACAAGACTTTGTCGTACACCTCATCGGCAAAAATAACCAAGCCATGCTCCCGGGCAATGGCCACAATGCCCTTGAGCAAATCGTCGGCATAAAGTGCGCCCGTCGGGTTGTTGGGGTTGATCACCACAATACCCTTGGTTCGGGGGGTGACTTTGGCCCGAATATCGGCCAAATCTGGCATCCAACCATTGGCTTCATCACAGCGGTAATGCACGGGTTTACCGCCAGACAAACTGGCAGCGGCGGTCCACAGGGGGTAATCCGGGGAAGGCAACAGCAACTCGTCACCGTTGTCCAGCAAACCATTGGTGGCCATGACAATCAATTCACTGGCCCCATTGCCCAAATAAATATCGTCCAGCGTGACCCCTTGGATACCCTGCTTTTGGGTTTCGTGCATCACGGCTTTGCGTGCTGCAAAAATGCCTTTGCTGTCAGAGTAACCCGCCGAATTAGGCAAGTTACGAATCATGTCTTGCTGAATTTCTTCAGGTGCATCAAAGCCGAAAACTGCCAAGTTTCCGATGTTCAATTTGATGATTTTTTGCCCATCTTCTTCCATCTGTCGTGCGCGGTCCATGATGGGACCGCGAATGTCATAACAAACGTTGGCGAGCTTGGCAGATTTTCGAATGGGCTTCAAAGTGCCTCCAAAGGCAGTTGTGAGAGGAGAAAACCTATAATTTGACCACATTTCAGGGCGCTACGACCCCGTGATACAAGAGCAACGCCTCTAATCTTGAAATGAACTCTTCTCACACAGCCCTCATCCCACATGAAATTACAACCTGACAAATCCAGCAGTTTGACCATTAACGCTTATGGAGAAGCTTGGATCGAGGTCAATGGTCAGAGATTTACCAACTCACTTTTGGTCAGCAGCCTTTCAGGCGCAAGTCCCGAAGTGTGGAATGTGGGCCCATTTACAGCCTTGGGTTCCAGCGATTTTGATGTTTTAACCACAATGGGTGCCGAATTGGTTATTTTTGGCAGTGGCAAGCGCCTGCGCTTCCCGCCCCCTCATTGGCTTAAATCCCTGATTGAACGGGGTATCGGTGTAGAAACCATGGACACCCCTGCCGCATGTCGCACCTACAACATTTTGGCCAGCGAAGGCCGAAAAGTCGTGACCGCCCTGCTTATTGAAGCCTAAAGAAATCATTTATAGAGAATTGCACTTGTCCTGAAGCAAACAGATGGGGCGGTCTTAAACAGAGTAAAATCGAAGGTTGCCAAGGCTCAAAGCCTTTAGCGGATTTGCCGACATCCCAATGCGGTAAACGCTCAACCTGTCAAGCGAGATCAAAGTTTTATGGCGATCGTTCTTAACAAACCCCTTCCCGAATTTGAAGCGAACGCCACCAGCGGCCTTAAAGTTTCCAATGTGTCCCACCTCGGTCAGCCGGTCATCTTATTTTTTTACCCCAAAGACAACACCCCTGGCTGTACCACTGAGGCCATGCAATTCCGCGACAAATACAAAGAATTTGTCAAAGCTGGGGCTATGGTTTTGGGGGTCTCCCGCGACAACATGAAATCCCACGACGATTTCAAAGCCAAACTCGAATTGCCATTCGAGCTGATTGCCGATACCGAAGAGAAAATGTGCCACATGTTTGGTGTGGTCAAAAATAAAATCATGTACGGCAAAAAGGTCAAAGGCATCGAGCGCAGCACTTTCCTGATCGGTGCCGATGGCACACTCAAGTATGAGTGGCGCGGCCTGAAAGTCCCAGGTCATGTAGAAGAAGTTCTGGTCGCCGTCAAAGAATTGAAAAAAGCGGGCTGATCCTTTTAGCCCCCTCCGGCGGGATTGGTCTTTTTGCTCGTGCATAATGATTTCATGACGCTGAAACCCAGCCCCTGCCCCACCCATTTAAAAAGCCGCCTAGGCCTCCAGGCGGCTTTTTCTTTTTCAGATCCAGAAACCTTCCTTTTCCAAGAGGCCTTAGTTCATGCCACTGCCACCCGCTCCCACCCAACGCGCCAGTCGCCTAACCCATAAATCATTTGCAGAACAACCCACCGAAGATCCAGCGCCTAAAGCAGTCAGTCCCGTGGTCGTGAGCAACCAGACCCCTCTCGCCAAAAACACCGTCACAGAGTTCAAGAAATCGACGCCCAACAAAAAAGTCTCTGCTGACGTCTCAACAAAACCCGTTGTCCAGGCTATTGTTCTGAACAAAACAACGGTTGCAGCTTCAGCTCGCCCCAAGCGCCGGACAGGTCCCAAAAAATTGTTTGTTTTGGATACCAACGTGCTGATGCACGACCCGATGAGCCTTTTCCGCTTTGAAGAGCACGATGTTTTCTTGCCCATGATCGTGCTCGAAGAGTTGGATGGTCACAAAAAGGGCATGACTGAAGTGGCTCGAAATGCGCGTCAGGCCAGTCGCTCTCTGGACGCACTGGCCTCCGCACAAGGTGCTGACCTTGGTAAAGGCTCTCCTTTGAGCGTCACCGGTTACACCGATGCAACGGGTCAATTGTTTTTCCAGACCCAGGCACTCGATTTGAGTTTGCCTTTGGCCCTGCCGCAGGGCAAAGCCGATAACCAAATTTTGGGCGTAGTCAAAGCACTCGGGCAGTTACACGCCCCTAGAGAAGTGGTTTTGGTTTCCAAAGACATCAACATGCGGGTCAAAGCCCGGGCTTTGGGTTTGCAAGCCGAGGACTACCAAAACGACAAAACCCTCGAGGATGGTGATTTGCTTTATCCAGGTTCTTTGGCCTTACCGCCAGACTTCTGGATCAAAAATGGCAAAACAGTGGAAAGCTGGCAACAAGGGACCCACACCTATTACAGAATTTCGGGGCCAATCGTCCCCAGCCTGTTCATTAACCAGTTTGTCTACTTCGAAGCCCCGGGCGAGCCCAGTCTTTATGCTCGGGTGACTGAAATTCGCGGCAAAACTGCCGTTTTTCGGACTTTGAAAGACTTCAACCACCAGAAAAATGCCATCTGGGGCGTCACCACACGCAACCGCGAACAAAATTTCGCCATGAATTTGCTGACCGACCCGGACATCGACTTTGTCACTCTGGCCGGAACGGCAGGAACAGGCAAGACGCTCATGGCCTTGGCAGCAGGTTTGACCCAAGTGCTGGATGACCGTCGGTACACAGAAATTATCATGACACGCGCCACCGTGAGCGTGGGTGAAGATATCGGTTTTTTACCAGGCACCGAAGAAGAAAAAATGGGGCCCTGGATGGGCGCTTTGGACGACAACTTGGAGTTTCTGGCCAAGGGCGACGGCGGCAATGCTGGCGAATGGGGCCGTGCAGCCACGAATGAACTCATCAAGAGCCGCATCAAAATCAAAAGTATGAATTTCATGCGTGGCCGAACCTTCATGAACAAATACGTGATCATTGACGAGGCTCAGAACTTAACCCCCAAGCAAATGAAAACCTTGATCACGCGGGCAGGCCCGGGTACCAAAATCATCTGCATGGGCAACCTGGCCCAAATTGACACGCCTTACCTGACCGAGGGGTCTTCTGGCCTGACCTTTGCGGTAGACCGATTTAAGGGTTGGGCGCATGGTGGTCACATCACGCTGGCGCGTGGTGAGCGCTCCAGACTGGCCGACTTTGCCAGCGAGGCGCTTTAACAGGCCCCCAACTGGCCCCACCCCAGAGGGTGGGCCTCAGTAATCGTCGCTCAGGCCCGAAGCCAGACTTTCAAAACGCGTCAGGTTCTTCAGGAAGGTCAAGCGGGTCGTTCCTGTCGGGCCGTTACGCTGTTTACCAATGATGATTTCTGCAACCCCTGGATCCTTCGAATCCTTGTTGTAGTAGTCATCCCGGTAAATGAACATGATGATGTCAGCATCCTGCTCAATGGCTCCTGACTCGCGCAAGTCGCTCATCATGGGGCGTTTGTCGGTGCGTTGTTCTACGCTTCGGTTCAACTGGGACAGCGCAATCACTGGGCACTGCAGTTCTTTGGCCAGCATTTTCAAACCGCGAGAAATTTCACCCAATTCAGTCGCACGGTTATCTCCTCCCGAGCCCCCCGAACCGCTCATGAGCTGTAAATAGTCCACCACAATCAAGCCGAGCTTGCCGCACTGCCGAGCCAAGCGCCGGGCATTGGCTCTTAATTCTGATGGCGTGAGACCGGGCGTTTCATCTATATGAAGCGATACGGTCCGTAATTTTTCAATCGCCTCGGTCAGTCGGGGCCACTCGTCGTCGGTCAGCTTGCCAGTTCTTAAATGACCCTGGTCAATGCGCCCAATCGAACCCACCACACGCACGGCCAATTGAGAGGCGCCCATTTCCATGGAAAAAACAGCGACAGGCAAACCTTCATTCAGCGCCACATGCTCGGCGATGTTGATGGCAAAAGCTGTTTTGCCCATGGAAGGACGCGCGGCCAATACAACCAGATCACCGGGCTGCAAGCCTGACGTCATGCGGTCCAGATCGTAAAACCCTGTCGGCACGCCCGTGATGTCATTCGGGTTATCGGCCATTTCCTGCACGCGGTCGAGCAACTCGACCACCAAGGTGTCCATCGACTGGAAGCCCTGCTTCATGCGAGAGCCTTCTTCACCGATGTTGAAGATTTTTTGCTCAGCCTCGTCCAGAATGCGGTCAATCGCCTTGCCTTGTGGATTGAAAGCGTTGGTGGCTATTTCGTCGCTGGCCGAGACCAATTTACGCAAAATAGACCGCTCTCGGACGATTTCGGCATAGCGCCTGATATTGCTGGCGCTGGGCACGTATTGGGCCAATGAATTAAGGTAACCCAAACCGCCCATTTCTGCGGCATTACCCTGATTTTGTAAATATTCGCTGACCGTGATGACATCGGCAGGTTTGGAGCCATTGATCAAGGCGCCAATAGCGGCATAGATCAACTTGTGTTCGTGCCGATAAAAATCAGCGTCAACCAAAAGGTCGCCAACTCGGTCCCAAGCACCGTTGTCCAGCAAAAGCCCCCCCAGCACGCTGGATTCGGCCTCGATGGAATGCGGTGGCACGCGCAACTTGGCAATTTGACTGTCAGAAGTCAAATCAATGGGAAATTCGCTCAGATGGGAAGATAGAACAGCAGACATTTAGCACCGGAAAATCAAACGAGCATCTTAGCCCTCCACGGCCAGCAACGTCATCGGATAACCCTGTGGATAAACGGGGGGTATTCAGTGGTCAACTCAGGACAACTCAACTTTGCAAACAAAGTGACGCAGATAAAAAGTCAATATTGAAAAGGATGGGTTTTAAATCATCAAACGCTGGTCATCTATTTCTGATTTGAAATTCGCATTTTCTAAATGACACTATTTCTAAATGGCACCATGGTTGCTGCGTTGAATTTGATTTAGACCGACTCACTCACATCAGCGGATTTACCGCACGGATGTGCGAAGGGACTGAATAGGAACTTTGGTCCTATAGGGGGAAAACACTGATTTTCATGATGTCATTTTCGGCAAAAATGAAAAAATGCCTCAAAGGCACGTTTTTAATTGGTCTAACTAGGAGTCGCCATGTCTTTTCCGTTTGTTAAAAGTATTTTCACCCTGACCGCTGCGGCAAGTTTGTCCTTGCAGCCCCTCATGGCGGCAGATAAAGTGAAAGTGGGCTTCGTCAGCACCTTGTCCGGCCCTTCTGCGGCTTTGGGGGTGGACATTCGCGATGCCTTCATGCTGGCAGTGAAACTAAACGGTGGAAAACTGGGCGGATTACCTGCCGATGTGTCCATTTCAGACGACCAATTCAAACCCGATGTGGGCAAACAATTGTTCGAGCGTTATGTCAAACGGGACAAAGTTGATTTCTTAACGGGCGTAGTCTTCTCCAACATCATGTTGGCCGGACTTCCCGAAGCAGTTGATGGCAAAACCATTTACCTCAGTCCCAATGCCGCACCTTCGCCCATTGCCGGCGCCCAGTGCACCCCCTACTTCTTTGCGGTGTCTTGGCCCAACGATGCCTACCATGAGGCCGCAGGTCAATATGCCACCAACCTCAAAGTGAAGTCTGCTTATTTGTTGGCCCCCAACTATCAAGCTGGCAAAGATTCCTTGTCCGGTTTCAAGCGTTTCTATAAAGGCGATGTCTCCGGAGAGGTTTACACCAAGTTGGGGCAACTCGACTACTCAGCAGAACTCGCTGAAATTAGGGCGGCCAAACCCGAGGTGGTCTACACCTTTTTACCGGGCGGCATGGGCATTAACTTCATCAAACAGTTCATGGCTGCTGGCTTGAACAAAAGCATCCGTCTGATTCAGCCTGGCTTTGGTGCCGACCAAGACGTGATTCGTGCTGTGGGCAACGACATGCTCGGCATTTTTGATACGGCGCATTGGGGTATTGATCTGCCCAACGAAGCCAACAAGAAATTCGTGGCCGAGTTCGAAAAAGAATACAAACGCCTGCCAACCGTCTATGCATCGCAAGGCTATGACACGGCACTTTTGATCGATGCTGCTGTCAAGGCTGCAAACGGCAAGGTTGAGGACAAAGATCTGATGATCAAAACACTCAAAACGGTCAAGTTCAATTCCGTACGTGGTGATTTCCGATTCAACACCAACCACTATCCTATCCAAAACTACTACCTGCGTGAGATTCAGAAAGACGCGACAGGTCGATTGGTCAATCGCGTTATTGGCCAACCCATTATGACCAACCATGGTGACGCTTACGTCAAAGACTGCCCGATGAAATGAAGGGATATAAGATCTCCTCATGAGCAGTATTTTGATATTGGAGCAGGCCTTAAATGGCCTGCAGTTTGGTTTGATGTTGTTTTTGCTAGCGTCTGGTCTGACTTTGGTGTTTGGCATCATGGACATGATCAACCTGGCCCATGGTGCGCTTTACATGGTGGGGGCCTTTCTCGCCGCTTGGCTGGTTCAATTGACCCAGTCTTTTGTGCTGGGGGTGATTTTGGCCGTGCTGCTCACCGCTGTAGTGGGTATGGTGCTTGAAGCCACCTTGCTGCGAACGCTCTATGCCAGAGACCACCTGTCTCAAGTATTGGCTACTTTTGCCCTGATTCTCATCATCAATGAATCAGTGCGCATGATTTGGGGATCTGATCTGCCCCTGTCAGCACCCCAAGCCTTGTCGGGCCCCGTGGAGTTGTTACCAGGCTTGTTGTATCCCAGTTATCGCTTGGTCATCATTGGCATTGGCTTGGCCATTGCGTTGCTGTTGTTTTTGTTGGTCACTCAAACACGCGTGGGGGCTTGGGTTCGTGCTGGCGCCTCAAATCGCGAGATGGCGATGGCCATGGGCATCAATATCAGGGCATTGTTCACTGGCGTTTTTGGCATTGGCGCCGCCCTCTGCGCTGTTGCCGGTGCCATGCTGGGACCGTTGCTGGCGGTTCAAGTAGGCATGGGTGAAAACATTCTCATTTTGGCCTTTGTTGTCATTGTGATCGGCGGCATTGGTTCGGTCTGGGGCGCATTTGTTGGCGCCATCTTGGTGGGTTTTGTCGACACGCTGGGCCGAACCCTTTTGCCGCATCTGTTTCGAGAGCTATTTTCGCCACAATTTGCCAGTGCTGCTGGCCCTGCCGTCGCCTCCATATCTGTTTATCTCTTGATGGCACTGGTCCTTTTTATACGCCCCCAAGGCTTGTTTTCAGGTCGCTCTTAAGACCCCTTAACAGATGAAACGTGAAACACCTTCCTGGCTTTGGGCTTTGCTGCTCATCCTGTCCATTGCCTTGCCCTTAACGTTAAATGCCTTCGGGCAAGATTTTTACATCAGCATGCTCAGCCGCATGATGATCTACGGCATTGCCGCTTGCAGCCTTAACCTTATTTTGGGTTTTGGCGGTTTAGTCTCTTTTGGGCACGCCGCGTTTGTGGGCATTGGCGCTTACAGCGTAGGAATCATGATCACTGAGGGTGTGACCAACGGTTGGGTGAACTTTGCTGTGGCCATGATCGTCAGCGCTTTGGTAGCCGCTGTCATTGGCGCTATTTCCTTGAGAACGCGCGGTGTTTACTTCATCATGATCACCTTGGCTTTTGCCCAAATGATTTACTACTTGGTCAACTCCATCAAGGCATACGGGGGAGATGAAGGCTTGAACATCAAGTTCAGATCTGATTTTGGCCTGGGACTCAATCTCAAAAATGATCTGACTTTTTACTTTGTCGTTCTGTTGGCCTTGGTCAGCACATTGGTCTTAATTTCCCGCATCATGAAGTCCCGTTTTGGCCGAGTGATTTTGGCCATCCGTGACGATGACACTCGCGTTGAAGCCATAGGATTTCCGGCCTACACCTACAAGTGGGTTTTGTTCATCATCGCCGGTACATTGGGGGGCTTGGCGGGGGCCTTGATGGTCAATCACCAAAACTACGTCAGCCCAAATTTGATGCATTGGACACAATCGGGCATTTTGATGGTGATGGTTATTTTGGGTGGCGTTGGCACCCTCTCTGGTGGCTTGTGGGGCGCCTTGGTGTTGCTCATTTTGGAAGATTTGATTGCAGAGCACACCGTGTATTGGCAGTTCTACATTGGATGGTTCTTGTTGGCGGTTGTATTGTTGGCACCGAAGGGCCTCTCTAGCTTCTTCAATCGACAACCCAAAGTCGAAGTCAAGGGGCATTCATGAGCCAAGCGCCTATGCTCGACGTGCAAAATTTGGTTAAAAAGTTTGGTGCAGTTTTAGCCACCGATCGTGTCAGCCTTCAAGTTCAACAAAATGAAATTCACGCTTTGATTGGCCCGAATGGGGCTGGCAAAACCAGCCTGGTGGCACAGTTGTCTGGTTTACTGCAGAGCGACAGCGGGCACATTTTCTTCAAGGGTTTGGACATTACAGCCATGTCAACACATGAGCGCGTGCGCTTGGGTCTGGCCCGTTCATTTCAAATCACTCGTCTCTTCAAATCCTTCACAACACTAGAAAATGTGGCTTTGTCTATCCAAGCACGCTCTGGGAACAGTTTTTCATTTTGGAAACCTGTCAGCAAAGAATCTGCTCTTGTCGAACAAGCCACGGCCTTGCTCACCGACTTGGGTCTGGCGGATCGTGCAAACAACCATGCCAGCGAACTTTCACATGGGGAGCAACGCATCTTAGAGTTGGGTCTGGCGGTGGCCACGCAACCCAAACTGCTGTTATTGGATGAGCCCATGGCAGGCGCGGGCCCGGTTGAGTCTGAGCGGATCTTGAATCTCATACTCAAATTACGCGAAAAATCGGCGATCTTGCTCATAGAGCACGACATGGACGCAGTCTTCAGATTGGCAGACAGAATATCTGTGCTTGTTAATGGCGCGCTCATTGCCACGGGTACACCCACCGAGATCAGACACCATCCGCAAGTCATTGCGGCTTACTTGGGTGAGGAAAACGCATGAGCTTGCTGCAAGTTCAAAATGTGCAATCGGCTTACCAAGAAAGTCAGGTGTTGTTTGGCATTGACTTCACACTGAAAACGGGTGAGTCAATGGGCTTGCTTGGTCGCAATGGCATGGGTAAAACCACGCTCATCAGAAGCATTCTGGGCCTTAAATCTGTTCAGGGCGGCCAGGTTATTTTTGATGGTCAGGACATCACCAACCAACCTACTGACAAAATTGCAAGACTTGGTATTGCCGTGGTGCCTGAGGGTAGACAAGTGTTCCCGAACTTAACGGTGGACGAACACCTCACCGCCTTTGTCAACAACCGACACCAAAGCCGAACACTTTGGACCCCCCATCGGGTGTATGAATTATTTCCCCGTTTGGCCGAGCGCAAGTCCAACTTGGGCTCGCAACTTTCAGGGGGTGAGCAGCAAATGCTGGCTATAGGTCGTGCCTTGGTCACCAACCCGCGCTTGATCATTTTGGATGAAGCCACTGAAGGCTTGGCGCCGCTCATTCGCGAAGAAATCTGGAAGTGCTTACGCCTGCTCAGCGAGGAAGGTCAGACCTTGATCGTGGTCGACAAATACGTCAATCGTTTGGTGGACATTGCATCGCACCACTTGATCTTAGAGCGCGGTCAAGTGGCTTGGGCAGGTCACTCGCAGGCACTGCGAGATGATCGCAAGTTGTGGACTCGCTACCTAGGCGTCTGAGCTTAAAACGATTTCGCAACCGATTTCACTGCTTGCATGAGCAGCATGCTGGCAGGACTTAAAGTGCCTTTCCGTCGCCGTGTGATGCCCACCCTTCTCTCCCATTGGTGCCCCGTAGCATCCAGCGCTTTAAGTTGGCCTGCGCGCACTTCCCAATAAATCAATTCTTTTGGGATGAAGGTCAAGGCATCGCTTTGCATCACCATAGATTTCATTAAAACAGTCGAAGTTGTTTCAACTTGGGCTACAGGTGGCTCCAGATCATGGCTGACAAAATAATCGTCAAACGCCAGTCGCTCTAACTCGAGCCTTCTGGGCAAAATCCACGGGTATTTCACCAACATTTGTGGAGTAACCCCCTTGTATTTTGAAAGAGGGTGGTCTGCGCGGGCCACGACAGTGGCGTGTTCAGTCAACAAGGCGTCGTGAATCAACTCTGCATCGGCCGCCCTTACCGGCACTGACGACAGCGCAAAATCCACCTCACCTTGCTTGACCCAAGGCATCAGAGCCTCGTTCAGTCCATAGAGCACCGTGACATGGACCTCAGGATTTTGATCCGCCAACAGACTAAGCGCCAATGGCAAAAGTCGGGTAGCTTCTGTTGGGCCGCAACCGACCATCACATGTCCACGCTGGGCCCCTCGCATGGACTGAATTTCACCGACTGCGTTGCGCATTTCGGCCTCAATGACACGCCCGTGCGCCATGAGAGCCTGCCCAAATGGCGTAAGGCTGACTCCAAAACGCCCTCTTTCGAGCAGTTGCACCCCCAAGGTTTTCTCAAGCGCCTTGATGCTCTTGGACAGCGCAGGTTGTGAGATTTCCATCGACGCTGCAGCCTCAGTGAGATTGCCGTATCGAGCCGCTGCAAGAAAAAGTTGAACTTTTCTGTAATCCATAACCAATAGTAATGGAAAAAGCATGAATTGTTGTAGATCAATTTCCCGACCTGCGGTAACTTACACCCACATGCTCATCTCAAACCCTGAAAGGGAGTTTTCATGCCACCGATAGATTTGGATCATCTGGTTCAACCAGACCGCGTTCACAAAAGTGTCTACACAGATCAAAGACTTTTTGATTTGGAAATGGAACACATTTTTGAAAAAGCTTGGGTTTATTGCGGCCACGAGTCACAAGTTAAAGAGGTCGGCGACTACTTCACCATGGACATCGGTCGTCAACCCATGGTCATGGTGCGGGACGTAGACCACAGCGTCAAAGTGCTTTACAACCGCTGCCCTCACCGGGGTGTGGAACTGTGTGGCAACCAAAGTGGCAACACTGGCAAAGGCTTCGTCTGCTCGTACCATGCATGGAGCTTTCATTTGAACGGTAAAGTCAAAGCCATCCCTTTGGTCAAAGGCTACGACGGCACACGCATGAGCACAAACGATGCAGATTGCAGCATGGTGCCGGCCGCACGCGTCGACAGTTACCGTGGTTTCGTGTTTGCCAGTTTGGTCAAAGAAGGCCCTGGTTTGGTCGAGTTCTTGGGTGACGCCAAAGTGGCCTTTGATGACATGTGCGACCGTTCACCCGTGGGAGAAGTTGAAGCCGTTCCCGTTTGCCACCGCGTGATTCAACGGTCCAATTGGAAATTCTTCATGGAAAACCAACTGGATGCCTTGCACCCCTCCGTCACACACCAATCGACGGGCGTGTCGGCGCGCAAAGTAGAACAACGCCTGAAAAAGGAAAAAGGCGATGCGCCTTTGTTTTTCCATTACTTGTCCACCTTTGCGTCCAGTTTCGACCAGTGGGACTCTGTGCAAACAGTGAACTTCAAATACGGTCATGGCATCTTGAAGGCCTACATGGGCTTGCGACCTACCGATCCTGACACCGTGGAATACGAAGCATTGATCAAGAAAGCGTATGGCGAAGAAAAGGGTGAAGAATATCTGGCACGCAGCATTCACCACGTCCTCATTTATCCCTATTTGTCGGTGCAGTCGCCTTTGCAACAACTGCGTTGCTTACGTCCCATAGCTCCGAATAAAACATTGTCTGAAATTTGGCACTTCCGGCTGAAAGGTGTTCCTGAAGCTATTTATGAACGCTCGCTGTGGTATTTCAACTTGGTGAACTCGCCCGCGACCATGATCAATGCCGATGATCTGGAAAACTGGACCAAGGGCCAATTGGGCTTGGAATCCAAAGGCGGAGAATGGGTCAGCTTTCATCGTAACTACGGCGGAGACACCGAAAAAGACGGCGTTTTGTATTCCAACAATGGCACCAGCGAGGTCGTCATGCGCAATCAATTTAAAGCCTGGCAATCGTATATCCGTGCCGCCATACAAACCGTGAACGTCGCCTGAACAGGAGCCAATCCAAATGAAAACCAATCAGGTCAAAGAAGCACTGGGAACAGGCGTTGTGATTGAAGGCATTCAATCGATGTCGGGCGCGGATTCCATCGAACCCGATCACATGGGCCGTGGCAGACAGCCAAGCCAAGGGTACATTCCCAAAGCTATCAAGGTCGATCCAGGTCTGCAACGACAAGTTGAAGAACTGCTTTTCCACCAAGCTGCCTTGCTCGACAACAAAGCTTGGGGGGATTGGATCAAGCTTTTCAGTAAAGATGGTGTTTACTGGATGCCCTCTACACCTGCGCAAACCGACTGGCGACGCGAAGCCTCCATCTTTGCTGAGGATCAGTTGCTGATGGAGGTACGAATGAGCCGTCTGCAACATCCAAATGCATGGTCACAAGCTGCACACTGGGGCACCAATCACATGGTGGGGAACATCGTGATTGAAGCCCTCAGCGCCGACATGGTAGAGGTTTATTCACGCTTCCAGATGATGGAGTTGCGTCGCGATGACATCCGTCATTTTGGCGGAAGCTACCGACACTCTTTGGTCAGACAAGGCGATGACTTGAAAATTAAATTGCAACGTGTGGACATGACCAACGGACAAGCCGCCTACGATTACGTGCTGCAAGCTTGGGTTTAAGCGAGGGTGTACAGAGTTTTGCGTAAACGGTCAAAAGGCAGGACGCCCACGTACTGATCACCCCTCCGTTTGCATAAAACGTCAAGCAAGTTGGCCGACCAGTCAAATCAGCAGGGGATTTTAAAATCTGGATAAGTACTTGATGCGCACATACACAGCATCAGTCAGGGCTAAGGTCAACGGATCCGACACAAAGGAAAGCGATCTTGACATCCTTGTGGACACCACGGAGGACACAACTCTGTTTGACTTGGGCGCTATTCGCTACAAGCTTCGCCACTTGTTGGGCGTTCAAGTAGATGTCCTGACGCCCGGAGCGCTCCCAGAAAAATTTCGTCAACCAGTTATCGCAGAGGCTCGCCCAATATGAGTCGCGATCCTCTGAGAGTACCGGACTATTTGGACCATATTCTTGAAGCCATTCGGCGAATCCAACAATACTGCGAAGGAATTGATCAAACTGCGTTTCTGAAAAATCACTTGGTTCAAGACGCTGTTATTCGTAATTTCGAAATAATTGGCGAAGCAAGTCGAAATATTGAGCGGATTGACCCACAATTTTTAGTTTCACATCTAGAGCTTCCTCTCATTTGCTTACGACATGCGCAATGGACTGACTCATGGCTATCGGCTGATTTCAAACCTGCGAAATGGGCAAGTTAAGCGGGGCGACAAGCCTTACATCTGGCGGCACTATTTCTTTCTCTTCCTGGCCTGACTGGGTTTTTCGGCATTGGCATAAGCATCAAGCCCCGCTTCTCGGTCCAGTGGCACCGTGGTGGCCATAGTGGTCTCTGCACGCGGTTGCAGATGTGGTGGGAAAAATGCCAACTTTTGAGTTTTAGCGAGTTTATTTGTTCGATCCAAATCCAAATCACGCTCGTTCACACCGCTGGGTGAAACGCACACGCCGTTGACGATTTCCAAGTCAAACCACCATCTCTTGACCGAATTGCGCATGCCTGCGCCGATTTGATCGTCATAGTCAATGAGTGCTCTTCGCGCACTGGGCACCTTAATTGAAAGCTCCAGGAGTCGAGACGATTCAACAAGGTCTTCTCTGTTGTAGGGACAGGTTTTCATGCAACGCCCACAGGCTGAACCCTTCATATTCGTCAAGCGGTACTTGCCACATTTCTCAACATCGGGCTTCCATATTTCGTAGCCGTTGAACATCACCTTGGGGCCAAAAGGGATGGCATTGCATGGGCACTCGCGTGCGCATTTCAGGCACATGTTGCAAACAGATTGCAATCCAAAATCAATGGGCTGATCAAACGCCAAGGGCAAGTCCGTGGTCAATAAAACGCTTTTTGAGCGCGGTCCGATGAATGGATTTAAAACCAACTCTCCAATGCGAGACAGTTCGCCGAGACCGGCCAACAAGGTGGCTGGAATGTGCAGTACATCCGATTCTGCGTTGGTGTGCGCTCGAGACGAATAACCCAGGCGGCGTAAATGTGCGCCCATGACACCCGCTATAAAAGCGCCGCGCATATAGCTGCGCATGGACTGCGCACCAGAAATCCAATCGTCCCCAGATGCGCCCTCCATGGTCTCAAATCCTTGGTCAAGCAACATGACAACGCAGTGCTTGTGGCTAGGTTCAATGGGTTTTCCTTGCTGTGCTTCATGCGAATAAAACATCCAGGGCTCTGCCTCACAAATGCCCACCAAATCCGCTCCTAAAAAATACGCCAAGGCCTTGATGGACTCTGCATTTTTTTGGGCGTCCGACAACGCCCCATTGGTATCTGCAGGCACAAGCCGCTCGTACGTTCCCTGCATTGGCACCATGTTGCGTATCAAAGGTGTCATCGCAAACGCCAGGGGATGTTTGGTCGCAAATCGCGTTCGCTGCACTTTGGCTTTTTCACCTAAATCACCTGCTAGTGCTCGCGTGAATAAATCGGCC
>Ga0315909_10002632_pt1 | contig 22726 bp, 21 predicted proteins | sample LakEriMetagenome_11_FD_203527 | JGI IMG/M metagenome (GOLD analysis project Ga0315909, IMG submission 203527) | Freshwater fungal communities from buoy surface, Lake Erie, Ohio, United States - Buoy 2 MA125 | ecosystem: Environmental > Aquatic > Freshwater > Lake | place: USA: Lake Erie, Ohio...
ACAAGATCCACACTTACCGGCCTTACAGTTCCAACGAACTGCCAAGTCACCCATTTGTGTTGCTTGAACACGGTGAATTACATCGAGGACTACTTCACCTTCGTTAGCCTCAACAACAACATCCTTGAGGCCACCATCAGTTGAATCTCCACGCCAAATGCGAAGTTTAATATTGCGTGCCATTAGTTGGAACCGCCTTTCGCAACTTCATCAGGTGTCATGTATTTCTCCAGCTCGTGAACATCAAAGAGTTCAAATAATTCTTTAGGCATTGGTGGCAAAGCTTGCTTGCGAACATTTACCTTTTCACCATCAAATGATGAGATGTGGTTGACTTGACGCCATTCGTTGCTCATGCCTGGGAAGTCATCGCGTGTGTGTCCACCGCGTGACTCTTCACGAGAATCTGCAGACTTAGCTGTTGATTCTGCAACTAACAACATGTTGTCTAGATCAAAAGCTAAGTGGAAACCTGGGTTGAACTTACGTCCACCAGCTACTGCAACATTTGCACTGCGCTTTCTAATGTCTGCAATCTTTGCAATTGCATCCTTTAGTTCGGCACCTGTACGAATGATTCCGACAAGGTTATGTGTAACTTCCTGCAGTTCTGCGTGAAGTGAGTAAGAGTTTTCTCCACCTTGGCGATCAAACGGTGCTTGAATCTTCGCCGCCGCTGCGTGAATAGTTTCATCACTGACTGGATTTGCTTTGTTGTTCTTTAGATATTCAACTGCGCCCATTCCGGCACGACGACCAAATACCAAAAGATCTGAAAGCGAGTTTCCGCCAAGACGGTTTGAACCATGCATTCCACCGGCAACTTCACCAGCGGCAAATAAGCCCGGAACCCCTACTGCTGCTGCAGTATCTGGCTCTACTTCAACGCCACCCATTACGTAGTGACAAGTTGGGCCAACTTCCATTGGCTCCTTTGTGATGTCTACACCGGCTAGTTCGTAGAACTGGTGCCACATAGATGGAAGACGCTTCTTAATTACATCTGCAGGAATGCGCTTTGAAACATCTAGGAATACTCCACCGTGTTCAGTTCCGCGACCTGCCTTTACCTCGCTATTGATTGCACGTGCAACCTCATCGCGTGGAAGCAATTCTGGTGGACGACGGTTATTGTCCTGATCTGTGTACCAACGATCTGCTTCTGCTTCGTTGTCTGCGTACTTATCTTTGAAAACATCTGGGATGTACTTAAACATGAAACGTTCGCCAAGGTTATTTGTTAGAACTCCACCTTCACCGCGAACAGATTCAGTTACCAAGATTCCACGAACAGATGGTGGCCACACCATTCCTGTTGGGTGGAACTGTAAGAACTCCATATCAACCAGATTTGCACCAGCCTTCAATGCAAGTGCATGTCCGTCGCCAGTACCTTCCCATGAATTTGAAGTAATCTTGAAAGTTTTTCCAACGCCGCCTGTTGCAATTACAACTGCAGGTGCTTCAAATAAAACTTCTTCGCCGCTTTCGCGCCAGTAACCATATGCACCAGCAACCTTGCCACCCTCTTTAAGTATGTCTGTGATGGTTAGCTCAGCGAAAACTTTGATTCCGCTTTCCATGTCGCCAGTTTCGCGGCCATCTTTTTGTTGCAAAGCAACAATCTTCTGCTGCATTGTGCGAATTAGTTCTAGACCTGTGCGGTCACCAACGTGTGCAAGGCGTGGATACTCATGTCCACCAAAGTTACGTTGTGAAATTTTTCCTTCTTTAGTGCGATCAAAGAGTGCGCCCCAAGTTTCTAGCTCCCAGATGCGATCTGGTGATTCCTTGGCATGAAGTTCAGCCATTCGATAGTGATTCAGGAACTTTCCGCCACGCATTGTGTCGCGGAAGTGCACCATCCAACTATCTTTGTCATTGACGTTTCCCATTGATGCAGCAGCGCCACCTTCAGCCATAACGGTGTGGGCCTTGCCAAATAGGGACTTACAAATGATTGCTACACGTAGCCCTGATTCGCGAGCTTCTACAGCAGCACGTAATCCAGCGCCGCCAGCGCCAATTACCAGGACATCGTATTTATGGCGTTCTAGTGTCATAGTCAATTTTCCTATTGGAAGAAGTAGTAGTTAGTCCATGCGCCAGATGCAACTTGGCGAACATAGATATCGGCGAATGCAACAGCTGCTAATGAGAACCACGCGAAACGTTGGTGTGAATGGTTAAGAACTGAAACCCACGACCACATCTTGTAACGGATTGGGTGCTTAGAGAAATTCTTTAAACGCCCACCGATTGTGTGGCGGCATGTGTGGCATGACATCGAATACAGCCACAACATCGCAGCGCTAAGGGTCAATACAAGTGAACCGACACTTACATATCCCCAATCTCCGGCAGCATTTCTGTAAGAAATTACTGCGTCATAAGTCAGAATGACATTGAGAACCAAACCTGCATAGAAGAAGTAGCGGTGTGAGTTTTGAATAATTAGTGGGAAACGAGTTTCACCTGTGTATGTCTTATGTGGTTCTGCAACAGCACATGCTGGTGGTGACATCCAGAATGAGCGGTAGTAAGACTTACGGTAGTAATAACAAGTCATTCGGAAGCCAAGCGGGAAGATCAAAATGATCAGAGCTGGCGATAAAGCAAAGTTAAAGATTTGTGAACTTACTGGTGTGAAGTTTGCAATCGTTGCACCTGGATCACAGCTATCAGATAAGCATGGTGAATAGAAAGGAGAGATCAAGTGGCTTTCTTTAACAAAGTAGTACTTGTTTTCGAATGCGCGGAAGGTTGCATAGATTACGAAAGAGATCAGTACGCTAAAAGTTAAAAGCGGTTCTAACCACCATTTATCTGTGCGAAGTGTGCGCTCTTTAATCTTGGCGCGTGTTGGTGAAAAAACACCTGACATTGACGACTCCCCTAATAGCTTGGTCAGACGAAACTGCAAAACAACTGGGATAAGTGTCCTCTTACCGCCTAAAAGTGGCTAGGCGTAGCTGCGCTCGGGGGGTATGAACTCAGCCACAAAAGAGAGGAATCTCTTGGCTAAGAAAAATGGCGGAGGGCGTGGGATTTGAACCCACGAAACTTTCGTTTGCCGGTTTTCAAGACCGGTGCACTCGGCCGCTATGCGAGCCCTCCGTGGGAGAGATTACCCGAATATCGCTCAGGCTGAAAATCGAGCCAAGCTTTAAGCGGGCAGATCCAAGAGTTGTTCGATGATCTTTGCGACGCCATCGGCTGTACATGGTTCCGCGATTGCCGTGGCAAAAGTTGCAGCTGCTGGGTGTCCATCTGACATTGCATAAGAACGCGAAGCCCATTGCAGCATTGAAAAGTCGTTGGGGTTGTCTCCAAATGAAACACAATCATCAGCGGTTAATCCAAGGCGGCCTGCCATCATCGCTAACGTCGAACCTTTTGAAATATTGTGCGCGGAGATTTCAATCAGTGAATCTCGTGAGGTTGAATGTGTGACAGTCACGATGTCATGTAATTCGCGATGTGCCACTTCCACCATCGCATCTGAAGTAAATTCATGGTTGCTACATCTTCCCAAAATCTTTAGCGCCGGGCGATTGATGGCATCTTCAATTTTGCTGACACCAACATTATCTAAACCAACATCCCACTTGGGAACATATGCAACTTCACGGTGGTAGTGATCATTGGATTCGACGGCAAATGACATTTCAGGCATTGCAATTCTCATGCGTCGTACAACTTCTAATTGGTCCTCTATCGAAATCATCCACTCTTCTAAAACTTTGTCATTTATTAAGTCATACAACATCGCACCGTTACAGCAAATTGCTTCGCCAAAACCAAAGGCTTCGCGGATTTCACCCATCCAACGTGGAGGGCGTCCGGTTACAAAGAAAACATGAACACCCATATCTTTGGCGCGGGTAAATACATCAATTGTTCTTTGAGAAATAACACCTTTGTGAGAAACAATCGTGCCATCTAGATCAGTTGCAATTAATTTAGGACGCTTATTCACACCAACTCAAATCGTTGTGTTCCTAGGAATGGTTGTAGAGCAACAGGCACATTTACTGAGCCATCTGCGTTTTGGTGATTTTCAAGAATTGCAACAATCATGCGAGGGATCGCAACTAATGTGCCATTTAGTGTGGCAACTGCCTTAGTCCCGTCAGCATCTTTAAAGCGAATGTTTAAGCGGCGGGCCTGAAATTCAGTGCAGTTAGAGGTACTTGTAACTTCGCGGTAGGCCTCTTGCGTAGGAATCCAAGCTTCAATATCAAATTTACGATTAGCGCTAGATCCAAGATCACCTGATGCAACATCAATGACTCGGTATGGAATCTCCATCGCATCGAGAAAATCCTTTTCCCACTGCAATAAACGCTTGTGTTCTTCTTTTGCTTGATCTGGATGGCAAAATGAAAACATCTCAACTTTGTCGAATTGGTGAACACGGATAATTCCGCGAGTATCTTTTCCATATGTTCCGGCCTCTCGGCGGAAACATGATGAGTAACCTGCATAACGGATTGGAAGTTTGTCGACTGGCAAGACTTCATCCATATGCATTGCAGCTAATGGAACTTCTGATGTACCAACTAAATACACATCATCTTTTTCAAGATGGTAAACATTTTCTGCCGCTTGGCCAAGGAAACCAGTTCCTTCCATCGCAGCTGGATTGACAAGTACTGGTGGAATTACAGGAGTAAATCCAGCTTTAAGCGCTGATGAGATTGCGTAATTAACCAGCGCGAATTCCAACATTGCACCAACGCCTGTTAAGTAATATGAACGAGAGCCGGCAACTTTTGCACCGCGCTCGGTATCGATTGCACCTAATAACTTGCCAAGCTCTACGTGATCTTTTGGTTGAAAATCAAATGTACGAGGAGTCCCAACATGTTCAATAACTACAAAATCTGCTTCTCCGCCGATTGGCGCAGCGGGATCCAAAATATTTGAAAGCTGCATGATTAACTGCTTGCTTTCTTCTTCTATTGCAGCACGCTTTGAATCTGCCTCTTTTACCTTTGTTGCAAGCTCTTTTGCATTTTCTAACAACGCGGCCTTTTCATCGCCTTTTGCAGCACCTACTGATTTAGATAAAAGGTTTTGTTCTGCACGTAAAGTTTCAAATTTTTCAATCGCTGCTCGGCGAATCTCATCAATGGCAATTACCTTGTCAACAATCGAAGCATCTTCTCCGCGACCTGTTTGAGACGCACGCACTGCGTCAGGGTTCTCGCGTAAGTACTTGATGTCGATCATTTACTTGCCTTTTCTCGTGGGTATGAGCCAAGGAATCGGATGTCTTCGCAGATTGCTCGAAGGCTTTCTACTGCCTCCTTCACCGATGTATCTGCAATGTGACCCTCAGCGTCAATAATGAAATGGTAGTGGCCAAGTTCCAGGCCAGTCGGACGTGATTGAATAAAAGTTAGGTTGACTTCGCGCTTAGCGAACTCAGTCAAAATATCTAGTAATGCTCCAGCGTGATCCATAGCGATAAAGACCGCAAGAGAGGTGCGATCCCATCCTGTGTTCTTTGGAATCGTGCCTGGTTTTGAAACCAAAATAAAGCGCGTGATGGCTCCGATGTTGTCACCGATGTTGTCAGCAATTACGCGAAGTCCGTAGTGGGCTGCAGCAACTGGCGCTGCAATCGCTGCATCAAATTCGCCACGTGAAATCGCCTCTGCTGCTGCCGCGGTAGATGCGGTAGCAATTAATTCGGCATCTGGGTAATGAGTTGCTACATAGTTACGGCATTGTGCTTCAGCATGAGGGTGCGTTGCGATTCGCAAAATTTCTTTGTCGTCACCTTTAATCATTAACGCGAAGGAGACTGGCAAAGTTACTTCGCCGACAATAGTTAGTGGTTCACCTGTTGCAAGTTCATCAAGAGTACGTGCAACAACACCTTCAACAGAGTTTTCAATTGGGACTAAAGCAAAGTGAGCTTTACCTAAGCGGACTGCATCAAGTGCTGCAGTGACATTGGCATAAGGCATTAGGCGATCATTAGAAGAGGTAATCTTTTTAAGAGCCGCCTCTGTAAATGTTCCCTTGGGACCGAGATAGGCGTATGTACTCACTTGCTAATGGTACCCGAGTACTGACCTCGCATATGACGGGGTATTGGTGATCAAGACATCCACACCGTTATCAGCGCAAAAGCGCACATCGTCAGCGGTGTCAACGGTCCACACAAAGAGTTTGCGAGGGTCTTGATTCAAATGGGGTTTATTTCTAAATGCAGAAATTCCAGGACCAATAGCCTGCGCTGAAGTAAATCGTCGCATCGCAAATGAAAACTTGTCACGAAGTAAAGCAACGGTTTGTTGATGTGGATCTATTCTGCGAATGTTTTCAAGAGCTAACCATGAAAATGACATGACAAAGACCTGGGCCACTTGTTTTTCTTGTTGTAGTAATTCCATAACTTTCTTTTCAACGGCGCTTCCAGAAGGCACTGGATGTTTGGTTTCGATCGCTAACTCTTTCTTGTTATCCCTAGCCAAAATCAATAGCTCTTCTAAAGTCATAGCTTGCGGATATAGCCTTTTGATCTCTGAAAAATTAGAATCGGCAATCCGCACAGATTTGCCGGCGATACGTTGCATGTCTGAGTCATGCCAGAGAATTACCTGGTTGTCTTTAGTTAATCGAACATCACATTCGAAACCATCAGCCCCGTCATCAATCGCGGCTTTATAGGCAGCCATCGTTAACTCTGGGTGTTGCTTCGAGGATCCGCGGTGGGCGTAAATCTTCACCTTTGAAGGTTACACCGTTACTCTTAGAACTATGAGCGCATACTTTTTTGAAACATCGGCGCGCTCTGCCGTTGGTTTGGTTCGGCAAGGAAATGAAGATTCTGGTCTAGTTTCTCCGCAATTAATAGCTGTTGCGGATGGAATGGGCGGACATGCCGCCGGCGAAGTTGCATCGCGAATTGCGGTTGAAGTTTTGCAATCTCTAACCCCTGCTTTAGTTTCAGCCGAGATAGATGAAGACTCTGCGGAAGACCTACTGATGCATTCCTTGCACAGTATTGATGTCGAAATTTCTCTCGTCACTGATGAAGATATTGAAAAACGCGGAATGGGTACAACTTTGACCGCTTTATTGATTCGCGACAAATACATCTCTTTGTTACATGTTGGAGATTCGCGGTGTTATCGCCTGCGCGGAAATACCTTAGAACAATTAAGTAATGATCACACTGTTATTCAGGAGCTTTTAGATCAAGGAGCTATTTCAGAAGAAGAAGCGATTGAGCATCCACAGCGTTCTATGTTGACTCAAGCACTTCGTGGCGATGGCGATGTAACACCAGTTCTTCAAATGTATGAGATAAAAAAGGGTGACCGATATCTGCTCTGTTCAGATGGTTTATCAGGGGTTTTAACAGAAAAAGAGATCAAGATAGGTTTGAAGAAATCCGATAAAGATGAGGCTGTTAAGTTTTTAGTTGATGCAACATATGTCAATGGCGCACCTGATAATGTCACCTTACTTATCGCTGATATTTCAGATGAAGCGAAAACCTCACCTTCACTGATAGGAGCAGCACATGATTAATTCGCTGCTTGGTGATCGTTACAGATTAGGCGAGATGATCGGCACTGGAGGCATGGCCGATGTTTATGTCGCTGAAGATACCCGCTTGGCACGTCAGGTTGCGGTCAAAGTTTTACGTAGTGATTTAGCGCGTGACCCATCCTTTGTTGCACGCTTTCGCAAAGAAGCACTCGCCGCAGCGGCGCTCAATCATCCTGGAATTGTTGCTGTTTACGATTCGGGGGAAGAGCCTGCGCCGTACATAGTTATGGAGTTGATTTCAGGTCATACGCTTCGCGACTTAATTCATAAAGGTGAGCGGGTTCCACTAAAGCGCGCGCTCGAAATCGGTGAAGGAATCCTTGCAGCGCTTGAATACTCGCACCACAGCGGGATTGTTCACCGCGACATAAAACCTGCAAATATCATGATTACAGATAATGGTGATGTAAAGGTGATGGACTTTGGTATCGCACGCGCCTTAGCTGATTTAGGGGCCACACTTACCAGCACATGGAATGTAGTTGGAACTGCCCAATACCTTTCACCGGAACAAGCATTGGGTGAAGTTGCAGATTTGCGAAGTGATATTTATTCAACTGGATGTTTGTTGTATGAAGTATTAACCGGTAAACCACCATTTACTGGTGAGACACCAGTATCAATTGCTTATCAGCATGTTTCTGGTGTTTTAGTCACACCTAGTTCAATAGTGCCTGAGCTTCCTGCAGGCGTTGATACTTTCTTAGCTGTTGCTTTAGCTAAGAATCCTGATGATCGTTATCAATCTGCAGGATTAATGCTGGATGATCTGTACAAGATAAAAACTGGTGAGGTTCTAACAACAAAGATTTCCAAGCAACCGGTTTCCCGGCGCAAAGTACTAATTGGTGCAATTAGCGGTGTTGCTGCTGCAGGTGTGCTGATTGCAGGGCTTTTCTTGGCTCGCCCAGATGTTGCAACATCTAACCTGCCACAACTTCCAAATGTTGTTGGTTTAACTGAAGCTGAGGCTAAGTTTTTACTAACTGATTATGTAGTAACCGTTTCTCGCGCATTTGATGGAAGAATTCCAAAAGATCGCGTTGCAAGCCAGGTTCCACTTGCCACCACCCGTGCTCAAAAAGGTTCCGGTGTTGTCTTGGTTATTTCAGATGGCCCAGGTAATTCTGAAGTCCCAATTGATTTAGTTGGCTTATCACTTTTAGATGCGCGTAGCGCTTTAGCGTCAGTTGGACTATTTGTTGCATCAACCGAAGCTGTTCCATCTGAAGAACCACAAGGAACTGTTTTAAAAGTAACTCCAGAACCAGGTTCAATGATTACCGCTGGTAGCGGAGTTGTTCTACAAATCGCAAGCGGAGAAGTAAGTGTTCCTTTGCTGCTTGGAATCGAAGCCTTGCAAGCAAAGACACTTTTGGTCCAAGCAGGTTTCTTAGTTCGCGAAGTTGAAGGTTTTGATGCTAATCAGCCGATTGGTGTTGTTATTCGTCAAGCACCAGATGGTGGAACAACGCAAACCATTGGCAAATCAGTCACAATTACAATTAATAAAGCGCCGTAATTTAACGGTTAACGACGGGTGACAACCCAACCGCTTTTTCGCGAGCGCCTTTATCTCCACACATCACTAACCAGTTAGCAAGCATTTGATGTCCATGCTCGGTTAAAACTGATTCTGGATGAAACTGCACACCTTGAATTGGAAGAGTTGTGTGTTCTATCGACATAACTAGACCAGAATCAGTTGATCCAGTAATACGTAAAGTTTCTGGAACGGAATCTTTTTCAACACACAATGAGTGATAACGGGTTGCGGTAAATGGTGATGGAATATCTGCCAAGACACCTTCTTGTTGGTGATACACAAGTGACGTTTTTCCATGTAAAAGTTCTGGTGCTCGCGAAACTGTTGCACCAAATGCAACACCGATGGCTTGGTGGCCAAGGCAGACGCCAAATAATGGAATGGAATTTTGTGCGCAGTGCTTGATCATCTCAACTGAGATTCCCGCTTTTTCAGGGGTTCCGGGTCCCGGAGAAATCAGGACGCCGTCGTACTTCGAAGCTTCCTCGGCGGCAATCGCATCATTTCGAACTACGGTGCATTCAGCGCCTAACTGCTGCAAATACTGCACCAAGTTAAAGACAAAGGAGTCGTAGTTATCGACGACAAGAATCTTGGTGGCCATAGGAGCATTGTGTCTCATGGTGTATCTTTCGCGTATGCCTAAATCAAAGCTACGTAAAAAGGTCGCTGAGCAGCGCGCTCACAATCAAGAGGTTGATGTTCAGACCCCTCACGCACCATTGGAGAGCCCACGTTGGCTTGCTCCAACGATGATTACAGCCTTTTTGATCGGCTTATTTTGGATCGTGACCTTCTATGTAACCCAGACCCAGTACCCAATCCCAGGCATTGGTGCGTGGAACATGATTGTCGGGTTTGGCTTTATCGGTGTGGGTTTCTCGCTCGCTACTAGATGGCGCTAAATACCCTCTAATTACATCATTGTAATTCGATCCACATTGTGGGTAAAACCTGTGGATAACCTACCGTCGCGCCATTACTAACTGGGCAGCTACTACCCCGCCGATTAATCCACCAAGATGTGCTCGCCAATCAACCCCACCCATGGCAAAACCAAAAGCAAAGTTGATTCCGATAATCACAACAATTGAACGAAAGTCCACTCCGATTACCAAATTTTTAGAGTTGAGCCCAACGATTGCAAGAGCTCCAAATAATCCAAAGATCGCACCTGATGCTCCAACTGAAGCGCTATACAAAGATGCAAAGTAAGCCGAGGTTAATGAACCGGTAAGGAGTGAGAAAAAGAAAACAATCAGGAACTTTTGTTTTCCATATGCAGCTTCTAGTGGAGATCCCAAAATCATCAAAGAGTACATATTGAATCCAAGGTGAAGGAACCCGCCATGAGTCAGAGCTACAGTAAATAATCGATACCACTCGTTGCTAAATTGTAAGTCTTCAAAACTTGGCAACCATAACTGCTGCTGAATCGATGGAACCATCAATTGCAGCAGGTATGCACCGCAGATAACTGCGATTAGCGAATAAGTGGCTGAACGCTTAAGCAACTGTAACGCTGTTGATTGTTATGTCAGTTGCTGGCTTATCTTGTGCGCCAGTCTTTGCTGTTGCAATTGCATCAACTACCGCTTGGCTAGCTGCATCTTTAACCTCACCGAAAATGCTGTGTTTGCGGTTCAACCAGGTTGTTGGTGCAACGGTAATAAAGAACTGAGAACCGTTTGTTCCAGGCCCTGAGTTTGCCATCGCAAGAATGTATGGGCGATCAAAACCAAGTTCACCATGGAACTCGTCGGCAAAGCGATATCCGGGTCCACCTGTTCCGCGGCCTAGTGGGTCTCCGCCTTGAATCATGAAACCGTCGATGACACGGTGAAAAATTGTTCCGTCATACAACTTTGCAGTTGTCTTTTGACCTGTGCGTGGATCTGTCCACTCCTTTGCACCTGTTGCTAGTTCTACAAAGTTTGCAACTGTCTTTGGTGCGTGATTTGGAAATAGTTCGATAACAATGTCACCGAGTGATGTGTGAAGGGTTGCTGTTGATGACATGGCGGTAGATTACGCTAAAGATGAACACATTTTTACGGGTTACAACTCATGCATCGAGCTGGATCTAAAGTCAGGTTAATCACAGCGCCAAGTACCGTGAATTCACACTTAAAACATCCCATAATTTCGCGGCTAATTGCCTCTTCTGACAAATCACCACATTGGGAACATTCAACCCCGCGGATATAACTCTTTAATCCCCACCCAGGTGATTGGCACTCTGGACATGCGTGGGATAGCCGTTGAACTAATTTGAGTCCAACTGCAGAAATGTTTTTCTGCCTTGATGGTGAACACATGGCTCGAAGATCACTTTCGATAATCGCTTCACCGTCTGCAGATTGATCTCGTGAATCTGTGATTGCTTTTTCTAAGGTGCGAAGATCTCGTATCCCTTTGTGTGCGCCTTGTCCTATATGTGGTTTGACAATAACTGCGTGATTTGGAAAATCTGCTTTTTGCAAGAAGAGTCCTAGGTCATTTTTTAAGGTGGTTGTAGAAAATGCGATTATCTCATTTGATTTGATGGTCTCGTGAACGTGAATTTCCAACTCATTATCAACAAATACCATCGTTTCGATATTTGCGTTTACAAATCCAAAGAATGGATCCGGGCCAACACTTCCCTCTGAAGCTATAGCGTATGGATTTCCTGAGGTTTTGATTCCAAGTTGTGCTTTCTTGACCGCTGTTTCAAGAGGTGTACCAACTCTTTCAATTTCACCTGTAAAAGTTCCAAACACATCTGTATCAACTAAGACCTCTTGCACCGTCATAGCCAAAATGTCCTTGAAGTGTTGCGTGACTAACTTGGCTTTGTCATGTTTGGTTGCCATGACAACTAGCCCGGAGTTATAGCGGCTTTTTACAAAACTCACTTTTTAGAAAATATCCTTAATAGCGCGCTGATTGGTTGTTGTGCCTCCATGGGATGGCGGAAACTTTTATTAGTGTTGACGCGATAACTGTTTCTGCGGCCGATTCTTTCAATCGAGATGTATCCGCCAGTTTCGAGATCTGACAAGATTGAAAGTGCGCTTCGCTCTGTTATCCCCACAGCTTCGGCGATCTCTTTTACTTTAGAATCAGGGTTGCGATTGATGTGCACGAGAATATGCCCGTGATTTGAGAGAAATGTCCATGTTGCTTGGGTTGTTGCCATGTTTCAATTATACATGAGATTTGACTCATGAATTAAACTTCATGTATTCTCGGCCTGTGAGCTCATGGGATTTAGCCTTGTCTAACCTGGTGTCGGTGGGTGTTTTGGCATTTGTTTTCGGTTTCATCGCTGCGCGTATTAAGAGCGATGTCCGGGTTCCTGAACAGATTTATCAGTTTCTTTCTATTTACCTTCTATTTGGAATTGGGCTTAAAGGCGGTCATTCTTTAAAGAGTGTCACTTTCGAAGAAGTATTTGCGCCAGCGGTAACAACTGTGATTGCAGGTGCGTTGATTCCGGTTTTTGCTTATTTCTCTTTGCGTTTAGTACGCGCGCTATCAGTTGTTGATCGAGGCGCAATCGCAGCTCATTACGGCTCAACCTCACTTGTTACTTTCTCCGCTGCGCTTTTGTTTTTAGAGAGTAATTCGATTTTTGTTGAAGGATTCGCCCCAGCTTTACTAACATTGATGGAAATACCAGGTTTGATAGTTGGTATCTATCTAGGTTCTAGGACTCCTGGATCAGAAGTTAAGTGGAGTGAAACTCTTAAGGAAGTTTTGTTAGGTAAAACAGTACTGCTGTTGTTTGGCGGCTTATTTATCGGCGCTGTATCTTCAACTGAAGGTTATGAAAAAGTTAGCCCGTTCTTTATTGGATTACTAAGTGGTTTATTGGTTTTATTCTTACTGCATTTGGGATATCTGGCGGGTTTCAATTTCTCTGAAGTTCGAAAGGTTGGAAAACCACTTATTGTTTTTGGTCTTGTATTCCCATTAATAGTTGGTGTTATGGGTGTTGCCTTAGGTGGATCCATTGGGCTCTCTGTCGGTGGCGCGACAGTTCTTGGAGTTTTATGTGCGAGCGCTTCTTATATTGCAGCACCGGCGGCAGTAAGTGTTGCTTTACCTAAAGCCAATGCAACAGTTGCTTTGATGTCCAGTATTGGAGTTACTTTTCCCTTTAACTTGATCATCGGAATTCCTGTGTACTTCAAGGTGGCAGAATTTTTAAGCACCATTTAGAAATCAGAATTTAACTCAAGAAAACTACTGTGGAGACCAGGGGAATCGAACCCCTAACCCCCGCCTTGCAAAGGCGGTGCTCTACCAATTGAGCTAGGTCCCCGTATTAGAACGGGTGGGCCCAGGTGGACTTGAACCACCGACCTCTTCCTTATCAGGGAAGCGCTCTAACCAGGCTGAGCTATGGGCCCGCAACAAGATTTCTCTTTATTGCGCGAAGTGCCAAGATTACCTTGAACTTCACTAACTCCCAAAACGGGCGTTAATTCCATAACTGCAGGATGCGAACCATACTAACTTTTCGCGGAAATCTCATCTTCGCCGTTCTTGGTCACCGATAACAGGCTCACACCTTCATCGAGATTAACCAGGCGAACACCCATGCTGTCGCGGCCGGTCTGACGGACCTCGGCTGCAGGGGTTCTCATGACAGTTCCTGCCGAAGTAATCGCAAGGATCTCATCTTCATCACGTAGAACCAATGCGCTAACAAGGGATCCACGTGAATTCTCATCAATCTTGGCGGCTTTAATTCCAATTCCGCCGCGACCTTGTAATCGATACTCATCGATTGGGGTTTTCTTTCCGTAACCACCATCGGTGGCGGTAAATACAAATGAATCCTTTGCAAGATCAGCATTAACGCGTGCCATGGTTAACAAATCATCGCCGGCGCGGAACTTCATTCCGATAACACCACTTGTTGAACGACCCATTGAACGAAGTGATTCATCATCTGCAGTAAAGCGCAATGACATTCCCTTAGTTGAAACCAACAACAATTCATCATCGCTATTAATTAAAGATGCAGATACAACTTCATCACCAGGTTTTAAGGTGATTGCAATTAAGCCACCTGTGCGTGGTGAGTCATATTCACTCAGTGGAGTTTTCTTTACTAAACCATTGCGAGTAGCAAGAACCAAGTACGGTGAAATTGTGTAATCCTTTAATGACAAGACTTCGGCAATTTTCTCATCAGGTTTAAATGCCATCAGGTTTGCCACATGTTGTCCGCGGGCATCGCGACCCGCATCAGGTAATTCGTGAACCTTCGCGCGATACACACGACCTTGGTTGGTAAAGAACAACAACCAATCATGGGTAGAGGCAACAAAGAAATGATCTACAACATCATCTTCCTTTAGCGCCGCACCCTTTACTCCGCGGCCACCACGGCGTTGTGATCGGTAAAGATCGGCCATGGTGCGCTTTGAATATCCACCGCGTGTAATTGTTACAACTACATCTTGGTCTGGAATTAAATCTTCAGCACTGAAATCACCTTCGCTTGCAATGATTTGTGTGCGGCGCTCATCGCCGTACTTAGCAACCAAATCTGCAAGCTCTGTCTTAACAATTTCGCGTTGTTTTTCAGGGCTTGCCAGGATTTTATTGAGTTCAACAATGTCTGCCATTAAGCCGTCGTATTCATCATTAATCTTCTGACGTTCCAAGGCTGCGATACGACGCAGTTGCATATCCAAAATTGCATTAGCTTGAATTTCATCAACAGAAAGAAGCTTCATCAACCCTGTACGAGCTTCTTCGGGGGTGGTTGAGGCACGAATTAAGGCGATAACCGCATCAAGTGCATCTAATGCCTTCAGATAACCTTGCAAGATATGTGCGCGCTTTTCTTTTTCCGTTAAACGGTATTTGGTGCGACGAACAATTACTTCGATCTGATGTTCGATGTAGTAACGAATAAATTCATCAAGACGCAATGTACGTGGAACGCCGTCAACAAGTGCCAACATATTTGCACCAAATGTGTCCTGTAATTGTGTCTGCTTGTACAGGTTGTTCAGAACAACCTTTGGAATTGCAGATTGTTGCAAAACAATTACTAAGCGTTGACCTAAACGTTCATTTCCTTCATCCCGAACATCTGCGATTCCCTTGATTTTTCCATCTTTAACCAGCTCTGCGATTTTTAGCGCAAGGTTGTCTGGGTTAACTTGATAAGGAAGTTCACTGATTACAAGGCAGGTGCGCTTATTGATCTCTTCTACCTGTACAACTGCGCGCATTGTGATTGATCCGCGACCTGTGCGGTATGCCTCTTCGATGCCGGTGCGACCGACAATTAAACCCTTTGTAGGAAAATCTGGACCTTTAACAATTTTGATTAAGTGATTTAGTAACTCATCTTGTTTCATCTCTGGATGTTCAAGAGAGTAAATAACAGCTTCGCCGATTTCACGTAGGTTGTGTGGTGGAATATTTGTGGCCATACCAACTGCGATACCTGCAGAACCATTAACTAAAAGGTTTGGTAGACGACTTGGTAGAACTGTTGGCTCTTGGGAGCGGCCGTCATAGTTTGGGATGAAATTAACGGTGTCTTCATCGATATCGCGCATCATCTCCATGGCAATAGGAGATAAACGGGCTTCTGTGTAACGCATCGCTGCCGCTGGATCATTTCCAGGAGAGCCAAAGTTTCCGTTTCCATCAATTAACAGGTAACGAAGCGACCAATGTTGAGCTAAACGCACAACAGAGTCGTAAATCGCGGTGTCACCGTGTGGGTGGTAATTACCCATAACGTCACCGACGATGCGTGAAGATTTGTAGTAACCCTTATCTGGGCGATAACCAGCGTCATACATTGCATACAGAACGCGGCGGTGAACTGGTTTTAATCCATCACGAACATCTGGCAGTGCGCGACCAACGATGACTGACATTGCGTAATCAAGATATGAACGCGCCATTTCGACTTGAAGATCAACGGTTTCGATCTTGTCGAAGTTTTCCAGATTGTTTGGGTTTAACTCATCCATTAGATATCCAAGAACCTAACATCCTTAGCGTTGCGCTGAATAAATGCGCGGCGCTTTTCGACATCTTCACCCATTAATACTGAGAACAAATCATCAGCTGCTGCGGCATCATCAAGAGTTACACGAACAAGCACGCGGTGTTCTGGATCCATTGTTGTATCCCACAGTTCCTTGGCTGGCATTTCACCCAAACCTTTGAAGCGCTGGATTCCATCATCCTTCGGTAAACGCTTTCCGGCAGCAACACCGAGTTCGATCATGCCATCGCGTTCGCGATCACTAAATGCGTATTCAACTGGATCTTTTCCAGCCCACTTCAATTTGTACAGTGGAGGTTGTGCGAAATAAACATAACCTTGTTCGATCAAAGGACGCATAAAGCGGAACAGTAAAGTTAGTAGCAAGGTACGGATGTGTTGACCATCAACATCAGCATCGGCCATCAAAATGATCTTGTGATAGCGCAGTTTGTTAATATCAAAATCATCATGCACGCCTGTGCCAAGAGCGGTAATTAGCGCTTGAACTTCGTTGTTTTGAAGAACGCGATCAATGCGTGCTTTTTCAACATTCAAAATCTTTCCACGAATTGGCAACACTGCTTGGTTGCGAGAATCGCGACCACCCTTTGTGGAACCGCCCGCTGAATCTCCCTCGACGATATAAAGCTCGCACTTAATTGGGTCGGTCCATTGGCAATCAGCTAACTTGCCGGGCATTCCACGGCCTTCTAGTAAACCTTTTCGGTTACGACTTAGGTCGCGAGCTTTACGTGCAGCAACTCGAGCTGCGGCCGCATCAATGCTTTTACGTACGATTTCCTTGCCTTCGGCAGGGTTTTGTTCAAACCATGTAGTGAGCTCTTCATTAACAATCTTTTGAGTGAATGTTTTAGCTTCTGAGTTACCAAGTTTAGTTTTTGTCTGACCTTCAAATTGTGGATCTGCTAATTTAATTGAAACAATCGCGGTTAAACCTTCACGTACATCATCACCGGTTAAGCGATCTTCCTTTTTGCGAATAAAACCTTGTTCTTCACCAAATTTATTAACAATTGATGTTAATGCGGTGCGGAAACCTTCTTCGTGCGCTCCACCTTCGTGTGTGTGAATAGTGTTTGCGAAGGTATACACAGATTCTGAAAAACCAGCGTTCCATTGCATAGAAACTTCTAGTGCAATTTTGTTCTTTTTATCTTCTGAAGCAAAAGAAATAATTGATTTGTGTGTTTCACCGCGGGTTGAATTGAGGTGCTTTACGAAATCTGCGATTCCACCTTGGTATTGATAGCGGACTGTTAACTGTTCGCCCTTTTCATCAACATGGCCTTGGCGCATATCTGTCAAAGTTAAAATCAAACCTTTATTAAGAAATGCCATTTCGCGAAAACGAGTAGATAAAATCTCAAAAGAAAAATCAGTTGTTTCGAAAATTTCCTTGGATGGCCAGAATTGAACTGTTGTGCCATTTGATTTAGATGGATCACCTTTTCGCACCGGCGCAGTTGGCACACCTAGTTTGTACTCTTGATACCAAAAACTTCCGTCACGTTGAACAATCACTGAAAGATCGGTGCTGAGTGCGTTTACAACTGAGATACCTACGCCGTGTAGACCGCCAGAAACTGAGTAACCACCATCGCCAAACTTTCCACCTGCGTGTAAAACTGTAAGAACGACTTCGAGTGCTGGTTTTTTCTCAACTGGGTGAATATCAACTGGGATACCGCGGCCGTTATCGATTACTTCGACTCCGCCATCTGCCAACAAAGTGACATTAATTTCGGTGCAGTAGCCCGCTAAAGCTTCATCAACTGAGTTATCGACAACTTCGTAGACCAGGTGGTGAAGGCCTCGCTCGCCGGTGGATCCGATGTACATGCCTGGGCGCTTTCGGACCGCCTCTAGACCTTCTAGGACGGTGATGTTGCTGGCGTTATACGAGTTCTCGGCCATCACAACTCCTTCCCTTTAAATCGCTCAAATCGCCTGTAAAGGCTTTTGGAGAGGGTTTACCTCTCGGAATGCCATTATCCTAGTCATAAATGGCGGGAATACATAGCCGAAAAAAGCCCTGTGGACGGGTATAGACGAACTTTGAGCGTGGAGTTGAGGGTGAGTAGTGGCCCTGGATTAGTTATAGGTGTCTCTGGGGCCGCGAGCATTACGGATGGTCCGGATGCCTTTTTTCCAGGTGGGGGTTTGTGGGCCGATGATGGCCAACCTTTCAATAAGAACCCCTGTGGCATCTTTTTGGATCGTTGCCAACAAATCAGCTGCAATTAAATTCAATTGTGTTGCCCACGCTGTTGATGAACTTTGAATTGTTAAGACATTATCTAAAATCGAAATTGGTTGTGCGTGTTGTGCGATTTCATCACCAACAATTTTTTGCCAGTTAACAAATAAGTTTCCTTCGGCAAGACCAGAATCCCAATCACGATCTGAAATCAAATCATTGAGAACGCCGCCGATTAATTCGGGGTCACCAGGTTGCCCAACTCGTGGTGTTGGTGCTGGTTTGTTTGGTTTGCGTGTTACACCTGTTTTAAAAGTTTTAAAAAGATCTAGAGCTAAATCGCGTTTACTCATTAACTCTTTCCTTTCTTAACAACTCCGGGTGTTACATAAAACTTTTGTGTTAATAACTCTGTGGGTAAATCGCTTTCAACCGCCGCGGTGATAAAAGTTTGTTCGGCAAGTTTTGTGGCCGACATTAGTTGAATTCTGCGCGAGGTATCAAGTTCTGCAAAAACATCATCCAGGATTAAAATTGGTGAAGCGCCTTCGGATTTTAATAAATTAAATGAGCCAATTCGAAGTGAGATCGCCATAGACCATGATTCACCATGGCTGGCATAACCTTTTGCTGGAAAATCCCCTAATTGTAAATGTAAGTCATCACGGTGTGGGCCAATCAAAGAAACTCCACGTTCTATCTCTTGGTAGGCCACTTCATCTAAACGGGTGGTGAGTACTGCAATGTTTGTATCAACATCTTTAGTGACGCCTTCGGTGCTGCATTTGTAGGAAATAGATGCTGGTTTTACTTCATTTAAATTCGCATAATTCTGCGCAACATATGGGTTAAGCGCTTCAATTAAAGCAATACGTTCTGCGGTTAGTTCTGCGCCAAGTTTTATAAGTTGTTCATTCCAGGGTGCAAGTGCCGCTGCTGATGTTCTGGTTTTTAAGAGCGCATTTCGTTGCTTTACTACCCGCTCATAATCTGCAATTACCCCTGCTAAACGTGGGGTTCTGGTGATTAACAAACGATCTAAGAAGTCGCGGCGGGTGCCTGGTTCACCGCGTACTAGATCTAAATCTTCAGGTGAGAAATAAACTATTTGGATCGCGCCCAGAATTTCACGTTGGCTGCGAGTTGGGTTTCCGTTAATACGGGCACGATTAGCTTTACTTGCGTTGATCTCTAAATCGATTTGCAAGGTGCGATCTTCGCGTTGAACCTCTGCTCGAATAATCGCTTGTTGGTTTCCAAGAGAGATAAGCGGAACATTGTTTGAAACTCGGTGTGAAGATAGGAAAGCTAAATAGATAAGTGATTCGGCGATGTTGGTTTTACCAGAACCATTGTCACCAATAAAAGTGATTACCCCAGGTTGAAGCTCTAACTCTAAAGAGTTGTAGGAACGAAAGTTGGTCAGTGCCAACTTGTTAATGCGCACGAAGTACCTGGGGTTAAGACGCGTAACGCATTGGCATTAATAGGTAGCGGTAGTTTTCAACTAGCGCGCCATCTTTATCGCTCTTACCCATCAAGATCGCAGGTTTGTTTGATCCAGTAAATGAGATTTGAACAAACTTTGTTTGAACTGCATTTAATCCGTCAGCTAAAAATGTTGGGTTGAAAGCGATAGAGATTGGTTCTCCGGTTAAAAGGATTTCAATTGCTTCGGTTGCTTGTGCTTCTTCACCAGCACCGGCTTCGAGTGACAGAGTGTTGTTAGCAAAATCCAAACGAAGTGGAACGGTTTTATCGGTAACAAGTGCTACACGGCGAACAGAGTCTAAAAGTGTTGCAACTTCAATAAGTGCTGTAGTTGTTATCTCTTGTGGCAATAGGTGGCGGTATGGAGGAAAAGTGCCATCCAACATACGGGATGTCATTGTCTTTCCGTCACCTGCAAAACCAGCTAAACGATCGTTACTGGTGTTGGGTGCAAAAGAAAGAGAAACATTCTTAGAACCAGTCAGTGATTTGGCTGCAGATTCAATTGTGCGAGCGCGTAACAACGCGGTTGTTGTTGTGTTAGGAGCAGTTGGTGCCCACTGGATTTCGCGAACCGCTAAACGGTAACGATCGGTTGCCGCAAAAGTAATTGTTTCTTCGTTAATTTCTACATGCACACCAGTAAGTGTTGGTAGTGAATCATCGCGGCCTGCTGCAATAGCAACTTGTGCAACCGCAGTTGCAAAGGTGTCACTTGGAACTGTTCCAGTTGAATCTGGAAGTTCTGGCAGGTTTGGGTACTCATCAACTGACAGTGTTGGCAAAGTAAATTTTGCGCTTCCGCTAGTTACCAAAACACGTGTTCCATCTAAAACAAAGGTGATTGGTTTGTTTGGTAGTGAACGTGAAATCTCAGCTAACAACTTTCCGGAAACTAAAACCTTGCCTGGTTCTTTCACTTCTGCTGCGAAATGTGCCTTGCTTGCCGTTTCTAAATCAGATGCAGATAAGAAGACTTCATTACCAGTTGCGTCGATGACTATTCCGAGCAGTTCAGTTTTAATTGGTCGGGTTGATAGAGAACGGGAAACCCAGTTAACGCCATCGGTTAACGCTGATTGTTCAACTATAAATTTCATCTCTATCCTCGGATCTTTTCTGAAGTGGAAAGGTTATTCGCGTAACTGGATGTATGTATATAAAGGTAGTCGTAGTAACTAGAGCTTTTATCTGTTGATAAACCGTAAAACCCCAGTTCAGCACGGGGATTGCACATGTATAAGTTGTGGGTAACAGGTGGGAGAAGATGTGGATAAATATGGGTAGCTAGACCGCTCATCACTAACCACATCCTTTCCACTTCATCTCCACCATGGTTATCCACGGATTTTCCTGTAATCACCCAAGTTATCCCCAAGTTATCCCCAACTGGGGGTAAAGAGTGGCAATTCGGACATATAGCCCAAATCAACCAGGGTTTATCTAGCCTGCTGCTTGATACGGGTGGTGAGTTCGTTGACCTGGTTATAGATCGAACGACGCTCAGCCATTAATTGACGGATTTTTCTATCGGCGTGCATGACCGTTGTGTGGTCACGCCCACCAAATGTTTGGCCGATTTTCGGCAAGGAAAGCTCAGTGAGCTCCCGGCACAAATACATCGCGATCTGGCGAGCGTTTACTAAAACTCGAGACCTCGAAGTTCCACATAAATCATCAATTGTCAGACTGAAGTAAGCCGCGGTTTGCGCCATGATCGTTGCGCCCGTGATTTCAGGATTAGTTTCATTAGGAATCAAATCCTTTAAGACGATTTCAGCCAGTGACATGTCAACACTTTGACGATTAAGTGATGCGAAAGCAGTTACACGAATCAGTGCACCTTCAAGTTCGCGGATATTTGTTGAGATCTTACTTGCGATAAATTCAAGAACATCATCTGGCGCATTTAACTTATCTTGGGCAGCTTTTTTACGCAGAATCGCAATACGTGTTTCTAATTCCGGTGGTTGAATATCTGTGATCAAGCCCCACTCGAAACGTGAACGCAGGCGATCTTCCAGAGTTGTTAATTGCTTTGGTGGTCGATCACTTGAAATAACTATCTGTTTATTAGCGTTATACAAAGTATTGAAAGTGTGGAAGAACTCTTCCTGTGTTCGCTCTTTATTTTCCAAGAACTGAATATCATCAACCAACAAAATATCTAGATCGCGGTAGCGGCGCTGAAAAGCAGAGGCCTTGTCATCACGAATTGAGTTAATAAAGTCGTTTGTAAACTCTTCAGATGAAACATACTTAACACGCACATTTCCGTATAACTCTTGGGCGTAGGCACCAATAGCGTGCAATAAGTGGGTCTTACCTAAACCTGATTCACCGTAAATAAACAAAGGGTTGTATGCCTTAGCTGGTGCTTCAGCAACTGCGACCGCGGCAGCGTGTGCAAAACGGTTTGATGCACCAATAACAAATGTCTCAAAAATGTAGCGGGGGTTTAAAGCTGATGTATCGGTTGTTTTTGAAACCGGCGCATCATCTCGACCAGTTCCAGATTTAGGTGTTACAAACTCAATTTCAACCTCTGGTGTTGTAGATGAAACAACTTCTAGAGTTTCATCAACTGTGACCGCGATATTTGTGGTCGAACCAAGTTCACGGGTTAAAACTTCACTAACAACTGTGCGCAAGCGACTTTCTAAGACATCTTTTGCAAAAAGATTAGGCGCTGCGACCAATAAAGTTGTTTGATCATCATTATGAAGAAGCCCAAGTGGTTTTGTTAACTGCAGGAATGCTCGGTGTTGAGGTGCGTTAATCGCAACCTCTTCAATAACCCGGCCCCAGAGCGTGGTTAGCTCGACTTCCTTAACGTTCACCACGGCCTCAATTCCTGGGAATCACCCCATATTCTTCATCCACA
>Ga0315909_10002635_pt1 | contig 22717 bp, 42 predicted proteins | sample LakEriMetagenome_11_FD_203527 | JGI IMG/M metagenome (GOLD analysis project Ga0315909, IMG submission 203527) | Freshwater fungal communities from buoy surface, Lake Erie, Ohio, United States - Buoy 2 MA125 | ecosystem: Environmental > Aquatic > Freshwater > Lake | place: USA: Lake Erie, Ohio...
AATATAAGAGATAATAAAGGATCTGGAAAGAAACCTACAAAGCAAATGTTAGTACAAGAGAAGAAGATTAAAGCTAAATCTAAGAAATAATGGCAACACCAGCATTGGTAAAATGTATTGACTGTGGTAAAGAAGATAATTCTAACAGTAAATCATTTAATAAAGGTGGAAATGGAAGATGCAATAGATGTAGTAAAATTGAATGGGAAAAGAATAACCCTGATAGACTAAGAGCTCAAAGACTTAGAGGAAATGCTGGTAAAAGAGCAAAAACAATGGGATGGCCTGAACCAGATTTTGATACAGATTGGATATATCAAAAAATTAAAAAAGGATATTGTGAAGTAACAGGAATTAAATTTGATTTAGAAACAGAGGTTAGATCTTCTGTTCATGCAAAAAATCCATGGGTACCATCAATAGATAGAATTGATAGTTCTAAGCCTTATTTAAAAAATAATGTTCAATTAGTAGCATTTATGTATAATGTATGTAAATCAGAATTTAGTCATGAAGATGTGATTAAGTTTTGCAACGCAATTAAAGAAAAAGAAAATGGCAAATAAAACCCCAAGCTGGCAAAGAAAAGAAGGAAAGAATCCTTCTGGAGGACTAAATGCTAAAGGCGTAGCTTCATATAGAAGAGCTAACCCTGGATCTAAACTTAAAATGGCTGTTACAACAAAACCTTCTAAGCTTAAAGCTGGAAGCAAGGCTGCAGGAAGACGTAAGTCATTTTGTAGTAGAATGTCTGGTATGAAGAAGAAACTTACTAGTGCTAAGACAGCAAACGACCCTAACTCAAGAATCAATAAGTCTCTACGTAAGTGGAATTGTTAAACAATTAAAAATAAGATCATGGCAACAATGAAAAAACCTATGAAAAAATCTGTAAAGAAATATCAAGATGGTGGTGACGTTACAACGAAAGATAAATCAGTTGTAAGAGTCAAAGACAACACTGATATCTTGAACAGAACCAAAGACAAGAGTAACAACTCTGTCAACACTAGAGTTAAAGATAACTCTAGAATCAAAACTAAAACAGACAGTTCTGTTTCTAATGTTGATAAAGGTAAAGTGAAATACAAGATAGCTAAAGGAGCTACAGTTAACTTCGTTGCTCCAACAGCAACAGCTAAGAATGGTAAGACTATGAAGAAAGCTAAATCTGGTGCTTCATTTGCTGCTCTTGCTCCTCCTTACAACAAAGCTACGTTTGCTGATAAGATTGCTGGTGCTACAAAGAAAGCTAAGTCTGGTGCATCTATGAAAAAATGCAAGTATGGCTGCAAGTAAATCAATGACAGCTGGTAAAGCTAAGAAATCTGGTAAGCCTAGAATGGCCCCTAAGGTAGCTCCTCCTAACCCTATCAATGGGAATTATATGAAGGAAGCTGGTGATCGAGGTACTAAAAGACCATTATTCAAAAGAAAACGTATATCAAAATAAAAGCCCTCTAATGAGGGCTTTTTAATTATAGCTTTCTTGTTTCTTCAACCCAGTCTTTAGACCAATTAGGTTTTAATACATACACACCATTTGGTTCTTTCCCTTGCTTAATGTATTGTCTAGCTTGTTCTATAAAAAGATCATATCCACTCTTTTTATTTTCTTTATCTTGACCATATTGAGAAATATGTGCTCTACCTGTAGAAAATCTATACAAAAATTGTGGAGCAGAATTACAAATAGGTAAAGGAGTTGTTATATTTAAATATTTTTTAACAACAGCATTAAATGCTTGATCTTCTCCTGAATTTATCTCTGGAATTTTTCCAGCTTTATAAAACAGATCTTTTGTTATTATATGTGCTCCTGATGTCTTTCCTTTCTCAAAGGATAATTTTCCTCCATATAGAATATAATAAGGACCTTCAAAAACAAATTCAGAATTATGTTCCTTCATAGCATTAACCATTCTTGTTATTCTTCCTGGTAAATGAACATCATCATCACCCCAAGTAAGAAAAACATCTCCTGTAGCATAACTGTATGCTTTATTTCTCTTACTACCTAAATTAGGTTCTCTCTCTGAAAGATTTATCACTTTAACTAAAGGGTGCTCAAATACTAATTCTTGGTCTATAAAATCATTACAAACAATTAATTCTTTTTCTCCAGGATAATCTTGTCTTAAAAATGATTCTATTGCCTCTTCTAATAAATATGCCCTACCAAATGTAGGGCATATACAAGATACTTTTGGATATTCCATGTTACCAAATATGAACAATATCAAATATAGAAACTAACATAACATCTTCAGTTTCTGATAAAGGTATGATTAAAGTTTTATCTCTAAGAGCTGTAGGATCTACTAACACCTCAACCCCCACCTTCAAGTCTGGATCTGTAATAGCTGTTCCTACACTGTGCACTTTCAATCTACTCATTTTCTTAAGTAGTTCTTTCTGTAAAGCTTCTTTTGTATTCTCATCTACAATAAGCTTACTCTCTTCTTTCTTTGGCATCTCTAAGTAGATGCGATTTCCTAATAATTTTGGCATGGTTTATTTAATTTCAAATAGTTTAATAAATCTTTCTGCGTCTTCTTTTTCTAATGTGATTTCTGATTGTACAGTTTCACGAACATTCTTAAATCCTTTCATTTTATTTGTTTTCAAATCAATGTCTGGTTGTTGTGTCACTCTCTCATTGAAATCATCAAGGATGACAATCAATCCTCCTTCATCATTCTCTAATGATCTAATCACTTTGTTAACGTTTAAAGAAGCTATATACTTCTTATCATTAATCTTTGCTGTGTAAAAAAATTGGTTTTTCATATTACTTGTTTTAATTATTTATTAAGATTAATCTCATCTAGTATTTGATTATACTTATCTAATGTAATAGTTCCAGAAACTCTATGAACTTCTTCTCCATTTTTTAGAAACACCATTGTAGGAACTTGTCTAACGTTATATTTTCTGGCAGTTTCCATATTAGTATCTATATCAATATTTGTAATACCTTTAACACCTTGTAGTATATTAGATAACACTCTACATGGACCACACCAAGATGCACTGAATTTTAACACTTCTAAATTCATAAATTATATTTTTTAATTAGTTGTTCACGTCTTCTATTAACTTCCTCATATCTATACATGTCCATTTCAACTTGTTCATGTTCTAGAAGTGTCAAAAGTATAATATTTTCTTCATCTAAACAAGCTTCTGGATATTTACTTTTTGGAAGAATATGATGAAAGTAGATAGATAGTGGTTCTTTTCCTAAATATTGTCCACTTATTTCTGATTTATGTGGTTTTTTATTCCATATATCAAGAAAAAAGTTTTGCATCTCTAGTGTTTTTTCTTTTGATTTTTGTGGGGATTTCCCAACACTAAGTCTTTTATGACTTAATGTTGGTTTTAACCCACGTTGTTGTAGTTGTTTTTTAGGTTTATGCAAAAAGCAATATTCACTATCTGCATTTTTACCACACACTTTACACTTCATTATGTGTGTGATTGGTTAGACAAATGAAAAGTGAGATGATCATTTATTGTTCTTACACCTCCAGAAATTGGTGGTATATTTTCTAATATTTGTCTTTCTTTATCAAGATTTCTGTTAATGGCATTTTCTTCTGTAAACTTCTCTGGAAAACGAGCTCTTAGTTTATCAATATTAGTTTGCATAATATCTCTCAAATCCCATCCATTCATATTACAAAGATTAGCTATATACCACATAAGGTCTCCAACTTCTTCTTTGATATTTACAAAGTCTAATGGTTTTTTGTATGCAATACATTTTTTGTATACATCAGCTATTTCTGCTGATTCTGTTTGCATACCTAACACCATGTGAAGGTCATCCATTATAGCTCCATCAATCTTTGCACATGTACGTGCTGCTTCTGTTTGATACTTATTTATTTCCATAATTTATAATAATGTTAATTGATTATCATCTTCTGGTTCAGGACATTGTAATTCTTCTTCAATTTCCTCTTCTTCAATTTCTGTTTCTTTAATTTTAGAAATAATAGATGTTTTAATTTCATCAAAGAAATCACATTCCTCTCTAAGACGTTGTTTAAATTCTTCTAGTGGATATTTTATTCCATCAAATGTATATGTTTGTCCATATTTTCTACCCAATTCAAACTCATCAGCAAGTTCCATGATTTCATTAAACTTATCAATTCCTTCACCATACACAATCTCAAATTGTATTTGCTTATATGGTGGAGACATTTTATTCTTAGTAGCTTTCACTTTAGTAATGTTTCCATAAGTAACATCTCCATCTTTAGCTAATGTTTTACTCACCTCTATACGAACATCTGCATAAAACTTAAGAGCATGTCCTCCCTGAGTTGTTGTTGGATTACCAAACATAACACCAATTTTCTCTCTGTATTGACTTACAACAACAACACATACATTGTTCTTATCAGCCATAGATTTAATCTTTGGATAGGCAGAACTATTAAGTCTTGCTTTTAAACCAATAGAACTATCTCCTACATCTCCATCTAACACTTTTTTAGGAATAAGAGAAGAATCTGAATCTATAATAAGTAGGTCCACTTCTCCAGTGTTAATCATTTCAACAGCAATGTTAAATCCTTCCTCACCACATGATGGTTGAGCAATTAACATTTTTGTTGTGTCCACACCTAATTGTTTAAAATAGTTTTTATCAACAGCATGTTCGCCATCTATATAAACCACCTTTCCTCCTTTAGCTTGACAGTTTGCTACAAGATGACCACAAATAGTTGACTTACCTGTACCTTCCCAACCCATCAATTCATACATTTTACCTTTAACAAATCCACCCACTCCTAATGTAATATGATCAAAAGCTACGCTTCCTGTACTAATTACATCATAATCATTGTGTGATTTACTATCAAGTGCTAAAACAGTACCTATTCCATACTGTTTGTTTAATTTGTCCAATGCTTCTTGCATCTTGTCTTTGCTTTCGCTTGCTTGTTTTTTTGCCATTTCTGTTTGATTTTATTATTTACAAATTTACCAATTTTCCTCCTGATTTCCTAATATTTTTAGATAAAAAAGGCCCTAGATTGACAAGATCTAGGACCATTTTCACAATTTAAAAACAAATCAGAAACAAAAATTATTTTTAATAGGGACAATTTTCACATTTCCCTAAGCAACATTTTCCTCTTTTTAAAAAATATTCTCTTGTAAAAACAACTCTACCTTTTTCTATGTAGTAGTCTTTGTTTTCTTCAAAGGACTTCTTTTTCTCATTATTTTTTTCCCTTCGCATTTCTTATTCAATTTAGATGGAACTATTAAATATTCTTCTTTTAAAAATCTTTCCACTGGAAGATAATGTATACAAAGCATTTCTGCTATTTCGTAATGATTCATCTCTGGAAATCTTTGCACAAGATCTAACACTATTAATTTTTTCTTAATGCTCAAACTTCCATAATATAATGCTTTACTTATTCCATTTATTTGAGACATCTTCTTTCTATTTCATATTCCACTTTAAGGATGAAGTTGATTTTGTCTTCAAGTTCTTGTTCTAAAATTCTTCCTGCAAATGGCATAATTTCTTGAAGGTTTGTAATCACCTTTGCTAATCCATGCCTTGTAGTGATTTCTTGATACTTAAATCCAGGGATCCAAGTGAGATCATTAAACACTTGATCTACATATGCAAGTACAGATGGCATCTCTAAAAGCATACCATCACCATCTAAATAGTCTTTGTATTTATCATTAAACTCTTTATTTGCATTCATATATGTACAAATTTATATATTAGTTTTTAAATCTTCAAATAATTTTCTAATTTTTTTACCAAGCTCTTGGTCATTTGGTGTAGATTTAATTATCTGAGCTATCTGTTCCAGAAATAATTTCTCCATTTTCTTTCTCTTTTAACTGTTGTTCTAATAGTTCAAAAGCAGCTTCTATACCAAATATTTCTGCTTCTTTTCTTGTCTTCCAAGAATTTGTTGTAGCTTCATTACCAATTTTAATTGTAAATTCTCCATTAGGATATAATAAAGTTTCTATCACTATATTATATTCATCAAAAAGATCAAACAATCCTCTTGGACTAGAGTCTATAAATATAGCCACCTTTTCATCAGTTATTCCTTCAGCTAGTACATAATCTTTGAAATCTTGAGGAACAGTGTCATCTCTTTTAATTGATTCTAAAAGTTTGTTTAAAAACCATTCTTTTATAACATTAGCAGATAATGGATTTTTTTCTAATAATTTTCTTGAATTCATATCACTTCTATTTTAGTTAGCACTTGTTTATGTTTATTGTTCCACCATTGTCTTTCATAATCATATTCTTCTTTCCTTGGAATATCATTTGAAGCATTATATTTAATGTCATACAATGTTGAGATGATGTCTGTTACAACTCCCATTCTTTTTTCACCAAACTCTTTTTCAAGTTTGTCATATATTTCTTGATTATACATTTTTAATAAAGTTTTTAATGTTCAACGTTTCTCTTTTTAAATCAAATCCTTCCCACACTTCAAAATCACTTCCTACAACATTCCCAAGATCCACTCCTAGTTTATCTTCCCAAAACTCAATAAGGTCTTCTGTTTTATTAAATATTCTATATTGTAAAGAAAGATGATCCTTAAGTTTACCTCTTTCATTTTCAACAGAAATATTTTTAGGAAATATTTTTTGAAAATTTTCTGAAGTTTTTGAATATTTACCCTCTCTAATTAATTTAAAATCTTCAGATAAAGATTCATTTAATTTGTAAACCACCACAACATATCCATTTGAATAATCATAGTCTTCAATTATAGATTTTGTTCTTTCATATTCTTCATCTAAAAACTCTCTGAACTTATCTAGGTTTTTTGGTTGAAATAAAAGATAGATGGCATTTTCATATTGCACATCTCTTTCTTCATCATTAATATATCCATTTATGAATCCATTGTTTTTTAGACTATCTTTAGGACACTCCAATGTAGGCACCATAAAAATTGATGTGATTGTCTTTTTTAATTCCATATAATTAATTTCGGCTTTTAATATTAATACTTCCTCCTGACATAAAGCTAGTTCTTGATATATTCCATTTATCATTATCAAGAGCCCATTTAAGATCAGCAATTATTTCTTTCACTCCTTTGTAAGTTTTTCCTTTGTGCTCAAATCCTTCATAACATTCTTTGATGTCTTCATCACTAAGAGTGTAAACTAAAGGACTATAATAATTTGTAGAGTCACAAACAATAAACTCAGGATTTTCCACTGTATATCCATACCATTCGTGAGAAGAATCTTTTGTTAAATGTTCAATTGCTTTCTTATATAAATAAGCTTGAATGTATGCTCTTCTATAGAGATAATATTCTTCATAGAAGTTTTCTACACTCCATGTGCACTTAAGATCATAGATTTGAATAGATCTTGTGTTATGTGAAACAATCACTTTATCTAACATAGATTTAAATGGATGTCCATCAACCTCATAATTCTCTATCTGGAACTGATTAAGTACACTGAATTGAACACTATTAACTAAATTAACAATGTGAGCTGTAGCACTGTTTGTTCTAAGTTCTTCAACAATCTTTTCACCGTGAGTGATATCTTGAGAAGTGACAACAGTTAGATTGTTAGTTCTCACCTTTCTAATCTCATTATAATATATTTCAGCATCACTTCCTACAAACTTACTTACAACAGCTTCATATTTGATTTTGAATCCAGAATCTTTGTATGCATCTTCCATAAGTTCATTCATAGGTCTTGTCACCTTACCAATTTCATCTGTAGCATCTCTTGTATGTCTATAAAGAGCTTCTACAAATTCTAACATAAGTCCTGTAGGTTGAGAAGCACAAGCAGACATATAAAATCTATTGTCCACTTCTTCAGGTTCCATAAGAAGAGTTTCTACAATTCTTCCCATGTTTGCTGCCTGGTTTTCTTTTTCTTCAACCACTTCATTAAGAATGTATTTTTTATAATACTTCTTTCTGTCCATTGAAAAATCTTTCAATGAACTAGAGCTATCTAACATTAGTGCTCTATAATTTGCTTCTGTTTTTGCTTTTCCTGTTATCATAATTTATTTAATTGATTTTAAAATATCTCCTTTTCTATAGGCCATTACATCAAATGTTACACCTGATTCTGAATTATCTATTCTAGTCTTATGAATAAGTTTTCCATTCATATAGATATAACATTCATTTCCTTGTATCACTGTGTGTGTCATAATGTTTGTTTAAATGCTTCTATAATTTGTGGATAGAGAGCTCTCACTTCTCTTGGAACTTTTTGAAAGAACCATCTCACTTCTAATTCATATCCTTCACCATTAACATCTATTGATTGTGGATGCACTAACCAGAAATAATGTTTCTTATCTCCATGTTCTATATATCCTTCATGCCAAATTTCATGGAAAGAAGGAGTTTTGTTAATTACAATGTTCTGTGTCATTTGTTTTCTGAAATTTTAGTTTTAAAATTTTATAATACATTTTGTTTATTGATTCTTTATTACAACCTCTTTTGTAATAGAAGTCCATAATTCTTTTTATCCTTTGTAAAGGACTTTGTTTTGATGTGCTCATAATTTAAAAAATATTACTGATGTTATTAATCCAATTAAAGATCCAAATCCTGCTCCTAAAGAATAGATTATTCTATCTTTAGTAGAGCCAAATGCTATTTTCTTGACATTCCAGCTCCATATAAGCGATATAATCACTCCACAAATAAAAACTCCTAAGTAATATTCCTTACTAAGGAAATATGTATTAACTGCTACAAAGAACACTTGTATAAATCCTGTTAAAAATAGTTTCATAAATATTTCTTTTTTAATATTACATCCCAATAACAAGTTTTTGTTTCCACTCCATCTCTTGTAGAACTCCATACGCAAGGGAATCCTTTTCTTGATTGCTCTAACCTTTCTTTAGTTGTTCCTGTTGTTTCTCTGGAGTAGTATAACCAACATTCCCAATAGTGATGAGGTTCAATTGGTACAAATGTTATTGCTATTTGCCATTTAAAGAATACAAAAGACCATACAGGACTCCATTCAAATCTATAATCTGTATTTGTCCATTTTGTTTTCCAACCTAAACCCACAAAATCAAATCCTATTTTTTTAAGAACTGATTTACTTCTTCTACTGTAATCGTACAATAGTTTTTCAAATCCTATTTTTTCAGCATAAGGTTTTTCTTTTAATTCTTCAATAGCTTTATCAATAGCTTCTTGTTTTGTATACTTTTTCCATACTCTTGGTAAGAAATATGGTGTACCAACAGATGTTTTACCTATATATATTTTAGGCACTGGTGGTTTAAATGGAGAGAAGTAAACCTTCATCCAATCAAATCTTTGTAAAAAATATTTTAATTTCATACTATCTTAATTTAAAAAGTTCATAAACACTATTTTCAGTTGCAAATTTAATATAATTCTCTTTCTGCTCTACAATTTCTGTTACTGGTGTTGTTTGCCAAGTGAAGTACATATTAAATGGAGACATCAATAAACTTCTACCAATACCTATTTCTTGAAAGTCTGCCTTGTATGTACCATCTTCATTAAACTCTAACCATTTAATATCTCTGGAAGTTTTTAACATTTCATCTCTCTCTCTTACAAGTTTGTAGTTTGGTTCTAATTCTTTACCGTAGATTGCTTCAAAAGTTTCGTCTAATTCTAAATTACCTTCCTCATTTTGAGATAGTAATACTTTAGGTTGTGCTCCTGCTATCATATCTTATTTGTTTAAAAATTCCTTAATATCACCTATTGTAAAGATACCTTGTTGAGTATTATCTATTGCGTAAACTTTATGGTTATCAGATAAATGTTCAGCAAAGTGCTTTAACCATCTACTATTGTTACCTCTAAAGAATACAGGTTCAAATATTTCTCTTGATATGTAATCTAGCAAATCACCATCTTCGTCTACTAACTTATTGTGTTCAACTTTTATATTTAATATTCCAAATGTTGTACTCATAAATTTTCTATTTCTTGTTTTACTTCTTGCCAATAATCTTTTCCTAAAAACATACCGAAAGGATTAATTGAATTTATTATTTCATCAACTGCTATTAATGCACAAAATTTTGCATTACTCCAATACTTGTTAACAAGTAATCGTTCTTCATCAACCTTTGAATAAAATTTATTTACTAACTCTTCTGCTTTTTCTTTTGGTGTCATAATTTATCTGTTATGATTAAATATCCATTCTCTTTAATTTCAAAATCCTTAACCTTTAAATCTTTAAAACCAAAAGATGATAAAGGCATTCCAACACTGATATATGGACCTCCTGATGGATCAATCATACTTATCTTGTCTTTAATTGATTCAACCATTCTAACATATTTATCATAAATATACTGATGTGTTTCATCATCATATTCGTGAACAACATCTTTAAATTGATTAAAGCTCATTAAACTTTGTACGTGTTTGTTGTCATTCACATACTGGTTGTATGCCTTAGTGTAGTCATTTGGCATTCCAAATCTACAATATTTGAAGTTACCCTCCCATAATACATTACCATCATCTTGCAATGTAAAGGTGAAAATATCACCATATCTATTTTTATAAGTTGTTTTCATAAGTTATAATTGTTTTTCATAATTTTTCTTTTTAATTGTAAAAAACACCACTGTAATTATTAAAATTGTAATCACTACACATAATAATTCATTATTTATTTCTAATGTTGGAACACATCTTGGGTTGGTGGGATTTTGTTCACACCAACAAGGGCTAAAAGAAGGGCAAGGAGGTCTCATTTTATAATTGTGAACCTAAATAAAATCCTCCTAATGCACCAGCACCAATTAATATTTTATTCCAAACATTTTTACGTTTTTGTTTTTTAACTTGTTTGGTTAAATTATTTATGTTCTCATCTGCTTTCTGCTGTAATTTGTTTTGTTCAGAGATTACATTTTCTGCAGACTTCAACATTGTACCAAGATCTGTTTTATCTTTATTCAAATTGGTAATAATGGTTTCTTGATTGTTTATAATAGTGTCTTGTGTTTTTAGATTTTCCACAGCTCTATCTCCTTCTTCAAGTTCATAAGAAACATCATAAGCCACTTCTTGAACAAGGCCTATTTTATTCTCAACCACTTTGTTTTCATCTGTTTTATATCTTGTATTGAAATATTTTACAAGACCTTCTGCATCTTTTGGAACATTGATTCTTGGTTGATTTTTAATCTTATCTCTTAGTCTGTTGTTTTCTGAAACAAGATCTTTGTTTTCCCATTCTCTTGTTTTGATTTCATCATTAAGACTGTCTTGTTCTTCTTGTCTTAAATCTTCTATTATTTTAACTAATTCCTTTTGAGCATTGTATTGTTTTTTTAATTCTTTATACTGCCCTTCTAATTCCCCTGTGTTATTACACATATATGGAATAATTAATAATATTACCAAAATAAGTAATATTCCACTGATTCTTTTGTAATTTAAATTCTCCATGTTAAATAATGTTTTCTGTTATTAATATTGTTCTCACTTTTTCTATAAGATCTTCTATTGTAGAATCATTCACTATTTCATAATCAAACTTAGCATCATCTAAAGCTGTCTCTGAGGGATGTAAAGGTGTTAAGTCTAATGTACCTGTTTCTTTACTTCCCATTTTATGGTTGAAACTTCTTACCACTTTAATTGTTATACCATGTCTTTCTTTTACAGCTTCCATTTCATTAGGAAATCTCATGTCTGTAATAATCCAGTTAGGATATTCCCATTCACCTTGAATAACTTTATTTTCACAACCTTTGTAGTTATATCCAGTTATATTATAATCAGCAAACAAAGCATTCACCCACACATTTGTATGTAATCCATCACGCATTGCTTCTGTACCAAGTTTTTGAAGAAGTTCTCTTACAGACATTACTTCATTAAACTGAACATTTTCAAACACAGGAATAGCATTTAATGGATTAGTTCTTACAGTTGCCCATTCAGATCCAAGATATGATTGTTTAAACTCTTGATCTTCAAACTTCTCTACAGGAATACCTGTTATTAGCGAAGCTATTTGTTTTAGCTTTCCTGCAAACTTTTTAATTTTCCAATTAAAATCTCTTCCATTTAAATCATCACTATCTAACCATTCTTCTAATGTTGTAACTTGTTTAACTTCTTCATTAGCTGTTAAATACTGAATGATTTTACCAACAGTGTCTTTTCCAACACCTATTTTTCCATTAATACCTATAATCATTTTGATGTTTTATTTTTATTATTACACGTTTTACATTTAAGTGTTTCTGGATCAAAGTTTTTCTCTGTCTTACACTTGTCACAATATTGATATAATGCTATCATAATGTATTTATTTTAACTCTATTACCAAATCTACTAGTTGCCATATATACATCAAAATAATAGTCTTTCCAATAATATACTTTTTTATTTGACACACCATCTAAAAATCCTTCAGTTGGTGTTTTAATCATTGTTAATCTGCTTATAATATTTTTTATCATTTTGTTTTCTTTTTAGATTGTTTTTCTTTTAATGTTTTCTTATCATGACATGTTGTACATAAAGTTTGCAATCCATCCACTTCACAAAATAGTCTTTCTACAAACCCTGGAAGATCTTGTGCACAATTAAGGCTTCCCGCTGGAAGAATATGGTCTACATTAATTTGTTTTTCTGGAAACCATCCTTTGCACTTTTTACATTGGTATTCAAACTTTTGTCTTTTATTTGTTCCTTGATAAGGTCTTCTTGATTTTTCTTTACATAATGATATGGGTTTCCACCATCTACTCTTTTGTCTCAAAGCACTCCTTATAAAGCTCCAGAAAGCAGATTCACTCATTGTATTGTTACATCTTGTCTTTGGGACTAACACTCTCTTTGCCATACATTTAAAATTAAAAATTATCCTCCAAATATATAAAATAAATGGAGGATAATTAAATTAATTATACAATTATTTAATAGTGCTAACTCGTTTAGTTATTTTATTCTTCATTTCATTAAGAGAAAGAACAATATTGTTTATTTCTCTATGTGAAATTTGAGGAATATTAAACTCATACTTCTTAGCTTCTGTTGCAAAACCTTCTTTTGCTTTTTCAACTAAACTTTCCAATTCGCGAATTGCATATTCTTCATCTAATTGTAATGTATCAAACATTCCATCATGTAGAATTTCTGTAGCTTCTTCTCTTGGTACAGTCATAATTGGAAGATATTCATAACATCTACCCTTGTGTTGTCCAATACCAACCACTTTCATTGGGTTAATAAGGATTAACACAGACTGGTCACCACATCCTACATAGTGAATCTGATCAGCAGTGAAGTGTAATCCTGCAGCAGCACAATCTTGTGTACTCCAGTTACATTCTTCCATAGGCATACTAGTTAATTGTCCTACACGAATATCAAATGTTTTGGTCCAGTCATCAGTAAATCTATTTTCTTCTCTATTAGGAAGATCTAGATAAAGATCTACAAGATTACCAATCTTCTCACCATGATTTACAGGAACTTCTATTTCATAACTATATTCTTCCACTTCTCCTGTTCCATCACATACATCACAATCTTCCCAATCATTATCATCTTCCCATGCATCATTGTACCAACCACCATCACCAGCACATTCTGGACACATTGTAGATGTGAAAGTTTCTTCTTTGTACAACTTATCATCATGTACAAGTTTGTATTCACCGTTCTCTAAGAACACTGTGTACTCAGATGGATTCTTCTTCCATACAGCTTTCACTTTATTATAAGTGTTACTTACAAAATGTACAAGTTCTGGAGATCCATGCAATGTTACAACGTTTCTAAGAGCTACAAAGAATCCTTGTTTTGTAATTCTAAAAGAATTCTCTGTTAAGAATCTATATAGCTCATGTGCCACTTCAGCTCTTGGATTTAAACAACACCACATGAAGAAGTTTTTGTGTGCTAAATACTCATCATCATTATTTAATACTTCTTCAAAAGGTCTATCTCCTGAAGTTTGATCACTCACTCTATGAACTATTTCAATAAACTTCTCTACAAGTAATTGAGGCATACTTCTAGATGTTCCAGATAAGTAAACAGTGTTTCCTTCTACAACAAAATCATCTAATTCTGCTAATGTTTGAATTCCTTTTTGAATAGCTCTAAGTCTAGCTTCTTCTTTTTTCTTAGTTTCTATATCAGCTACCACTTGTTGAGAAGCTAAAATCATTCTAAGTTCTGTTTCTGTTTTAGAATTTAAGGCTGCATAAAAATCTTCTTCTGATGCATTAGGTTTTGTTAGTATGTTTCCATCAGGAAGTACAACAATTAATACATCGTTTGTTAATTTAACAGACATGTATGGGTTACATGAAGACACAACTTCTGGTTGTTCTTCTTCCATTAATCTTTCTAGTTTACTTGCTACTACTTTCTCAATTGCTTTTTCTGCAGTGGATTTGAACCACTCTAATGATAAAAATTTGTTACTCATGATTTATTTATTTAATATATTAATTGCTATTTCTGTTAATTTCTCTGCATCTTTTTTTATTTTTTCGTGATACGATTTGTTTGCAGGACTAGGATCGTTTAATCTTTCATCTGAAACTTGATCAAATATTAGATAAGTTTCAATTGCTTTAGCTAATTCTTCTTTTTTGTTACTCATGATTTTTGTTATTTAGTTATTTAATGTTTAATTTAAAATTTGAGGTCACAATTTGCGACCTCAAATTATTTATTGATTATTATCTACACCATATAATAGTCCTGAATAATAATCTTCTTCTTCTTCATCATCGATGAATTCACAATGCTCTAAGCATTCTGGACAGATGTCTATTTCTGGCATTTCTGAATATGCTCCACAACAATCGCTATACATAATTAATCTATTAATTGTTCAACGGTTTCTTCAGTTAACACTTCTTCATCAATCTTGATGTTGTAATGTTTAAGATTTACTCTGTGTTTGTAATATTTAAACAAGTTGGTCATTACATTAGCAATTGGATTATCAACATTATAATATCCCACTTCCTTACAGAAAGGATTTAAGAAGTCTAATTTAGTCAATAACTCTCTCATTTCCAAAGCTTCAGGATAAATATTATCATCAAATAAGTTATTTTCTGTAGCAATTTGTAACATAGAATCTATGTATTCTTTTGCTTGATTACTTCCTCCTGAATAACCTATTTGAGCCCAATTATCATATTTGTATTGAATCAATGTACAAAGTTTGTTCATTAATGTAGTTGATGTAAATCCAACTTGCATATGTCTTTCAAATACAAACTGATATTCTGCCATCAACTTAGCAATGTAATGAGCTGTTACTAATCTTTTGAATGGTGCTGTCTCTCCTTCCATAAATTTCTCTAATGATATTAAATTGTGTATTTCAAGATCTTTAATGATGTTTATCTCTCTTTGAGAGAATGTAACTAATTCTATTTTCTGCTTACCTATAATTCCATATAAAGCATCAAGTTTTAGATAGTCATCGTGGTGAGCATAGATTTTTAAGTGTTTAGCTTTCTCAAGATCTTCTAATTTGTATATCACTGGAACAAATTTACAGTTTCTACCATCATTCCATCTTTGTAAATCTTCAGCACGTTTACCAACAATTTCCCCTTGTATTTTAAGTCTTCTTTGTCCAGGTGTTCCTGAAGAACTAACAGTAGTTTTAACTTTTTTTCTACTATCTATAAAATGTTGTGGAACTATTAATTCATCAAGATTGATAAAATGTTCAGCTAACATACCTACAAGAGTTTGATATTCCTGAATAACAGTTCTCCATTGGCTTCTTGGATATTTTTGAAGATTTAATAAATGATAATAGGTGTTTTGATTAAACCTACCATAACATCCTAATGTCATATTAGAATTCTTAACCAAAAATACAGATTTATGTTGATTGCAAGTTGCTCTCAAATAATCTTTCTTAATTCCTGGAATTTTATCTGAATAAACATAAACTATAGACTCTCCATTTAATATATTTTTAGGATTGTAGTGCCAAGAATATCCACTTTTACTAAGATCTGACATTCTTTGATGTCTAAGATAGTATTTTGCAGAAAACATTGCTAAAATAGATTGTCTGTTTCTAGTGTATAATTCTTGAAAATCTAACAATGTTATCCCTTCTAGTTTTGGTGTTTTAAATGGAATTGTAGAATATTCTTTAAATATTTCAATATTATAAGAAGATTCACTAAATTGAATATAAAATCCAGATTTTTCTATATAGTTAATCATTGCTTCTATATTCATTCCTTCTTCAACAGAATCATTATATTTAGTAATAAAATAATCAGCAACAATTTTTAATTTGTCTTTAATTATTTCTTTAGCTTCTTGTGTATAACGTAATGATTCTCTATTAGGAGTTGGAAATATTCCATCTGTCAAATCAAATCTTAACGCTACAGGGAATGAAATAGATTTAATTCCTATTTTGTCAAAATCTAATGGATAGTAGACATTATCTAAACAAATGTGTAACCTATTATCTGTAGACATTTCAGAAAATTGAAAATGTTCATGTCTAACAATTGTAAAATCATTTGTTATAGAACTATCTCCAGGAACATCAAAATACACATCTTCAAAATAACAAAGTTGTTCTTTAATCTTTGTTCTAAATGAATACTGATCTGAATACTTAACTGGAATAATAATTTTTACACCATTTCGCTCTGTAGTTGGAGTTTCATAAAGTAGATCAATAGTGTTAATATCTTCTCCTTCATACATCATGTATTTACGCTCCATTCCATTCTTTCTACATACAAAATAGAAACTACTAGAATATGCTAAAGGTGCCTTAAATCCTAGTCCAAACATTCCTAGCTCTGTTATAGATTCTCTTTTTGTTGACTTACCATATTTACTGATGATGTTTTTAACATCTTCATCATCTAAGCCAAGACCAAAATCTTCTACAGAAAATTCATAATTATAACTTTCAGCTTCTTTAAAAGCTACAACAATAGGTTCTTTCACTCCAGCTCTTCTATGACTATCAAGTGCATTGGATGCACACTCTCTAATACTTGAGCCTATACCATCTGAATAAAGGCTTTTACTTAACATCTGCATCAACATTTGTGCAGAATCTAAGTCTAGTGACATTCCTATACTTTCTTGTGAAATTCCTCCAACAAGAACATTTGCTTCTTTTTGTTTCTCTAAAATCATTTTGCTTTAATTTAAAATTTGTTTTCTCTTTTTACTAACCAAATTTGTCTATAATTAAGATCTTGTGACACTCTAAGATTGTGTCCATCAGGAGATGGTATCCATGTCTTATTCATTATTGTTTGAGTTACACCATATCTATCAACATATGAACGACCTGCAACTAAATCTTGTCTTGTTGTACATTTAAAATTTGAATGCATTGGTTGTTTTGTATGCCAATGTACTTTGGTTTTACTCATTGTTGGTGGTGTTAACACCTTTAAATACTTGAAATATGACTGACAAGATATCATTATCTCATCTCCCACTTGTAAATCTTGAATTTCAATTAATCTATTTTCCATGTTTTCTAATTTTAAAATGGTGCATCAGAATCAAGCCATCCAATTGAATCACCGTTAGTTCCCCAAATAATTTTATCTACTTTTTTAAATGTTCCTTCTGTATCCCAAGCAGTTCCTTTGTAAGCAGCACTTGCAGGATGAGAAATTTCAAATATATGTGTAAATATACCTGTGTATTTTTTCAACTTGCTTGCTTCTTTTCCTAAGAACACAATTGGTACACCAAGATCATTTATAACATTCTCAAACAAGAATTTCATAAATGGTTCCCATAATTGTAAATGACTTCCTGCTTTGTCTTTCTCTGTTGTAAGAGCGGCATTTAGTAATAGCACGCCTTGATTTGCTAAATAAGAAAGATCAGGATGTTTTACAAAGTTTAGATTTAATCCATCATAAAATTCTGTTTCAAGAGCATCATAAAATTGATCTAATGAAGGTTGTAATTGCTCTGTGATAGAACAACTAAGAGCTAATCCATCTGCTACAGGATTTCCATTCTTAAATGTGTGATAGGGACACATACCTACAATCACCACTTTAACATCATCTAATGGCGTTTCAAAAAAACATCTATAGGTGTTAATAGAATCAGGAGCAATCTTCTTACCTCTTTGTGATTCTTTCTTAAGGAATGCATATATAGCATCACACTCTTCACTCTCTATAAATGGTTTTATTTTAGCATGCCAGGTTGGATGAAATTTGTCTTTAAATTTTTCCCAATTCATAATAATCTTTTTTGTTTTAAATATTCTTCTATAGGTTTTAATCCATATACTTTACTCCAATCAGCCCAATCTTTGATCCCTTCTTTTAATAGTTTCTTTGGAACATTACAATAACCAAAATCAAATATTTCTGTTATCTGTTGAGAATTTCTAACACCAGTGTCATCGCTATCAAATGATAGGATTTGTTTTTTAGAATTACCTTTAATGTATTGTACATTATCTTCAGAGAAACATCCCATTCCTTCATTTTGAACAGCACAACAACATGGAAACACTTTCTTCATCACCATGTAATCCTTTTTACTCTTATTGATGAATGCTACATCACAATCTTTTATATCTTCCATTCCATCCATTGCTGTAATTGGAACATTGTTAGGAATCCATTTACTTCTCTTATCAGCAAATGGTCTATAGATTTTCCAATGACCATCATATAAATAACCAAATCTCAATTCTGTTTCTTTTAAAGGAAATGATTGTCTATTTAGATATAGTTTACTTATTGAATAAATGTTATTTTCTCTAAGATCTGATATGTCTTGGTGATAGCTATTCCAGTAAGCAAGTTCTTCATTTGTAAATTTTCTTGTTTTCACTTGTATTAATGAATATCTTTTTCCAAGCTCTTCTGGTTGTTTGTAATTACCAACAATCATTTTATACTTCCCTACATCTTTTCCTGAAGAAATACCAAGTCCAAAATCTCTATCAATCATCTTTAACACTTCATCAATTGTTGAAATATTAAATAATAATTTTACAAAATGAAAACAATCTCCACGTTTACTTGTATCTGCAAAATCAATAAATGATAAGTTTCCACTTTTATTACCTATTACAAAGGAAGGATTTCTTTCTTTTCTAAATGGAGATAATGTCACTTGATTAAGTTTCCAAGTTTTATCAGGCATGTAATACATGAATACATCGTATTCAGATATTTTTCTTAGAATTGATTCTGGTGTAAGCGTTACTCTTTTAACTCCTGTTATACCCATAATGATTAAAATAAAAAAGCTCCCACTATTTCTAATGAGAGCTTTTGAATTATTTATTAATAATTAATACTCAGCATCATCTTCCTCAATATGAGAATCAGAGGCTGCAAAATTATCTCCTGGAACATATTCCTTTAAGTCTTTAAGAACAAAGAAGTCTTTACATCCATATTCTCCTGACACTTTAAGAACAAATCTCTCGTGAGCTTTTAAATCTTTTGGTTTTTTAGATTGTAAATCACTCAACACTTTAGGACTATCGTAATCAATAAGTCTAAATTGTTTTAGTGCATAAACTGGAAGAAATGCTTTGTTGTAAACCACTTCATATTCCTTAATCTCTCCATCTCTTTCTTTACTAAGAATTGTAGAAAGAGCAACAATGTTCACAGAATATTCTCCATTAATTTGATCTTTAATGTCTTTTACATTACCTCTCATTAATTTTTTCCATTCCAATTGTAACACTGTATCAGCATCTCTAAAATCAAGATCTCCCAACCACACTTTCATGAAGTCATATAATTCTTCCTCTCCTACATAAGCAACACGGTATTCTCTTTTAGAAAACCACTCTGGAAGGTTATTTGGATCATCTGCCCAAGAGCATGAACCCACTTCATTAATATATTGTTTCTTAGTTCCATCTTTGTTTTCTCTTTCTTTATCTTCTAAGAAAAAGCTCACTTTGAATTTCTTTTCATTCTTAACTTCTTCTAACCAAAAATCAAGTCTTAAATAAGTGTTTCCATCTTTACTATCTCCTAAATACTCAATAGCTTTACTGTCTTCTTTTAACTCAATTCCTAATTTCTCTTTGTATTCTTCTGCATTTGGATTGATGGCAATCACTCTTGCTTCAAACAATCCTACAGATTTTACATACTCACCACTTCCTGTGTTTTCTCTCTTTTTACCTCCAATATTCATATTGCTCTATTTTTAATATTTAAATATATAATTATTACATGTCTTGCTTCTATTTGTTAAATTGTTTTGTATAGCACTTCTAAGGATTCCTAACTCTAATGAAGCTATGTTAGAATTAGGATACTCCTTAATAAAATTTCCTTGTTTATCATATTGATATACTGTTTTACTTAAAGGATTTAATCCTGAGTGCTTTCCTTTTTTCTTTACTTCTATGTCTTCATATTTGCATAAATTTTTAATGTTATCTTTTTCTTTTTTAAATCTAAATCCATTTGATGGAAATTTTCTTGTTCCTCTTAAATGTTTATATATAGTTAATTCTGAAACATTATATTTACTAGAACAAATTTTAACACTTGATTCTATAGATACAATTTCTCCTAAATTATCATATACACAAACTGAGTATCTTGGAGCAATTGCACCAGATGCACCTTCACCTCCTTTAGAATTATTACACAAAGGACCTTCTTTTACTATTCTTCTTCCTATTTTAGAAATTAATTCTATTTCTAATTGGAAAGCTTCTTTTTCAGAAAGATGGTCTTTAAAAATAATAACTTTTGGATCATGACCTGATCTGATAATTTTTCTAAGTTTTTGGTAGAATAACCTTCTATATCCAGATTTATTTTTTTTATTTTCACATGAAGATAGATGATTATAACATCTGTTATTAGTTCCTTTACCTATATAAATAGGTTCAAAATCAAATTCTAAATCTTCATACTTAAATATACCTGGATTTAAAGGGTTTAAGTAAACGTATATGTAATAATTTTTTTTCATATACAAATATAATAAATATATTTTAAACTACCAAATCTTTTTACCTCCAATACTTGACATACTCTTTTAAATTTTAAATGTTAATTAATTTGATTATTCGTAATACTCTCTAATTTTTTCAATCACAGTTTGTAGATTGTTCTCCAATTTAATTTCTTCAAACATTCCATCTGGACTCTTTGCAGGAATCTTTCTGTAACGATTTGTCACAAAAGAATATTCCATTGTTCCATCTTTCTTTTCTTCTACATTAGTGTACAACACCACTGTAAACAAACCTTCTAAATTGATTTGATTGTCAATTAATTTACCAGCTGTTTTCATTTTGTAACTAATGATTTCTCCTGCATCTTCTACAGTTTCAGGATGTGTAAAATAAAACACAACAAGATCATCTCTTAATTGTCTAGTTGTTCTTAATAATTCTACCATGTCTTTAGCCATTAAGCTAAACTTGGTAAATCCTGTTTCTGTAGCTTTTGCCACCATATTAAATCCCATGATGTAATTAGAATCTTCTATTACAATAGTTTTAACATGTGGAGCATTTTTAGAAATAGAAAGAAGAAGTCTTGAGATTTCATTTGCGTCATCCACTTCTTTGTAATTTCTTTTTTCACTGTTGTACAATTTCTCACTTCCTTTAAATGGAAGTTCCTTTTTTGCTACATTAATAATGTAGGTTTCTTCAGGATTTAAGTGCTTAACACTTGTTGATTTTCCTGTTCCTGTTTCTCCTACAATTCCAATTAACTTTGAACTCATTTTTTACTTGCTTTAATTATTAATATTTAGTTATTTATATGATAAAGATACGAAATATATCGCTAATAGTCAAATATATTTTATCTTATCTTTATCAAAAAACTCTAGTGCTTTATTAAGCCATTTCAACTCTACAGGCTCATTGCTACTTACAATATAAATGTGTGCTTTCTTATCTGGAGTGTTATATTCCATGGCCATACATCTATTAATTTTCTGTGCAAGATTCTCTGCATTAGAATCAAAATAATTAATAATCACCTTGTTAAGAGGCTTGTATGTGATTCCTGTGTTCCCTATTTTAACTACAGCAAGATGATTACCCTCTCCTTCAGCAAACTTTTGAAAAATATCTTTTTCTCCACTTTTGCTGTGATAAGATGGGATCCCAAGACTGTCAGCTATTTTGGTCACTCCACAGAAAACCAATACACGCTCATCTTTATATTTATTCAAAAGTGCTTTTGTTGCTTTCACCTTTGCTAAAGAGGATTGTATAATACGCATTCTTGCTAAACGCAAAAACATTGTATCTCTACCCTCACGTTGTAATTTTTCTATAACCCAAGAAACAGCATTAAATTGTTTCTTTTCTGTTTTCTTTTTTCCTTTGAAGTCTTGCATTGTTACATCATCTAATGGCACTCTAATAACATGTATCTCATAATCTACAATAACTCCCTCCTCAATTGCTTTTTCAATTGGATAGGTGGCTATTACATGAAGATCTAATTCTTCTTCAAGGGTTTTTTCTGTCCAGCTTGATAATGTTCCAGTGAGCCCAAGAATACAAGCATTATTACTAAACAAATCTTGACACGCTTCTATCTGAGCTTCACTCAATAGATGTATCTCATCTATAATAATAACATCATACTCATTATCTACTAACTTTCTTAGTGATAGGTGTGTAGTGTATGTAACAATGCTGTCAT
>Ga0315909_10002636_pt1 | contig 22709 bp, 39 predicted proteins | sample LakEriMetagenome_11_FD_203527 | JGI IMG/M metagenome (GOLD analysis project Ga0315909, IMG submission 203527) | Freshwater fungal communities from buoy surface, Lake Erie, Ohio, United States - Buoy 2 MA125 | ecosystem: Environmental > Aquatic > Freshwater > Lake | place: USA: Lake Erie, Ohio...
ATCCTTGGATCCTGCAATGGCAGTAACTAACTTTGTAAAAGCACAAAATTGGAAATAACAGAATGGCAAAAACAGTATCATCTAAAAACAACTATGCTCCTAGGGGAGTTAAAAAGAAACGCCCTGGGGTGCATAGTAAAACCAAGTTCAGTAAACTAAAAGCTAGTAAACTTTACAAGAAGCTGAACAGAGGACAAGGATAAAAGAAAAACCCCGGCAATTACACCGGGGTTCTCTTTTCCCCTTAATTTATCGAAGAGTCTTACAGAGTGTGGGAGACCGACTACTTAAAACTTAAGACCATCAGCTGTAGGTTCAATTACTGTTCCTGTTGATGGGTCTTTACTAGCAGGATAAGGATTTGCCTCACCTAATCTTTTAAGGTCCATACCTAACCACATTACTCCTTCTTGAAGTTTAGTAATGCTTAAGCTTCTTTCTCTGCTAGGAGGAAGAGCTTTTAATTCTTGAATTAACTGATCAATGTTTTGACGAAGTTTTTTGTTAGAAACAACTTCATGTTCATAGGTCTGTTCCATAGTTGGTTTTATTTGTTGATTATTGAAGCAATATCAGGTTTTGTATAGCCAGGTCCTTTGAGTATTTTACCATCCTCTCTGTAGATAGGTTTACCATCTGCACCAAGTTTACTCATGTTGGACCTTTGAATTTCTTTGAAGACCTCCTCAATTTTATCTTGGAGGCCATGCTTGAGGACAGTACCAAAAATGATGTAAAGCTGATCACCTAAGGCATCAGCAATCCCTACAAGATCATCTTTCTCAACAGCTTCCAGATACTCATTGTTCTCCTCTAACAGGAGAGAGTATCTTAGCTTGCCAAGATTCTTAGGTACTAAGGTTGGTTTGGTGGCATCTGACTGCCCAAAAACTTGGTGGAATTCTCCCACCATCTTTATATATTGCTTCATTTACAGGGTTGGAATTATACGTCACGGGTTAACTCATATCTAATACGGACCTCCTCAACATTACGTTGTTTCTCAGTCATCATACCTTTCATGAGTAAGAGATACACAATAGCATCTCCAAACTTTTCATCAATGGCAGCTTGATCAGCAGGAACTTTACCAGAGATAATATCCTTAATAGACTGAAAATGCTTTGTAGCAAACTCCCAAGCAACCATCTCTGGTTTATTATGAAAGCTTAAGCCACCGGCAGCATCTTTAAAGTTGGAGAAGGCATCACCTGTGGAATATTCCTTAGCCTTTTTAACCATGGTTTCTGATATCTCAGCCAAGGTTTTTTCAGCAATAACAGCAAATTCTGATCTTTCCATTTTGTTACAGATAAAAGAAATTAGAGGGGTGTTACCCCCTCCATTTCCAGTAAATCAATTAAAACACATCACAAGTCTGGCAGGTCAAAACGACCATCCTCAGACTCAGTTTCAAAGGTAACAAAATCATCAGACGGAACAGTTGGTTCCTCCTGTTCTTTTAGAGGAATTTCATTTACTTCTTCCGTTGCCGGTTCTGTTGCCGGTTCTTCTCCCTTTTCCGCTTCAGCTATTGCATCAAGCAGATTAAGCTGATTGGCAGGTACTTCAGGAACATCAGACACAGCAGACTCAACAACAGGTGTTGATTCAGGTACAGCCAGCAGATCCGTCATGAAATAGTGGTGCACATCACACTGTGCTTCAAACCATACTTTAGGGTGAGCTTCTCTCAAGTACTTAGCAATAATGTTGTAAACATTCCATGCATTCTTGTAATCAAGATCATCAAACATTTGGGTCTTGGTCTTAAGCATATCGTAGATACCACCTACCTGCTCTTTTGTAAGGACTTGTTTCTCAATGAAGAGACGGCCAATTGCCTCAGCAATCTGTCTCTCTGTAAGAACAACATCCTTCAATGTATTCTTGGCATTAACAAGGGCATCATAGTAAGTATCTGCTCCTTGGATTTGGGACTTGATTTGATCAATTGCTTCCTGATCTGCCTTACCGGTATGCTTACGCATGTAGTTAGACATATGACCAGCAAACATGAAAGTCTTAGTGCTCATAACATAAACACCAATACCACATGAGAACCTCTTAGATTTATCATAAGAGTTCCCCCAGGCAAGAACCATCTTGAGGTCCATGTCAGATCCGTGATCTATAAGAACGATACCATTGGCAATGTTACCGGTAAGTGTAGATCTGTACAGCTCAGCTTTTACTGAAAGACCCTTTGCCTGGATCTCACCTAGAGTGGTATTAATGATTGATTCATGGCTGATTGGAGTATATCTTCCACCATGATTAGGTAGACCTATACTTTTGAGATACTCCTTTGTAGTTGATGCGGCAATTTTTCTGCTCATTTTAAAACAGGTTAAGTTGTTGGACTGGACTGTAGCCAGTAATATTATTAATCTCCTTGTACATAGCTTCAGTATAGTAAGATGTATTCACATCGTAATCTATCCAAGGTAACTTATGGTAATAGTTGAATTCAGTAAGCAGCCATTTGCCTGCCTGAACTTGAATCTCTCTTCCATCAACCTTGTTGATCTTGTTGATCTTACATCCTTTGTTACTTACATAGTACCGGACAATCTTCTGGAGGTTTCTTTCATACTTTTCTCCTTGGACATAGCACACCTCTTGGAACATCCAATCACCTTTGGCCTTGGCACCTGCACAGTAATCAAATATGTTTTTGTTCTGAGCAACAGTTTCCTCAGGTAACATATTATGAATAAAGTAATTGTAGATGCCTTTAGGTATAACAAGGAAACTTTTGTTCTTATGGAGAGCTAGATTAGAAAACTCAAACCGGCCTTTACATTTGGTAGCATTATAGAAATACCTACCGTCTTTTTCAGTAAAGACATAGTGAGGATTCTCCGCCTGGATTTTGTCGTAATCAGATTTAGAACACTCCTTAGTATTAAAAAGGGCTATATAGTTATTGACATCAGCAATAACCATCTTTTTGTACTCATCATGCTCGAGCTGAAGAGCTGTGATCCTTTCCCACTCGGCACATATCTCAAGATACTTAGTCTTCATATGGGCCGGTATCATCATCTCTAGACCATCAGTATTCTGCATCAATGGAATGCTTCCCGGGATCCCTTCAGAGAGCATCTCATATAACATAACCAGACTAAGCTGGCCGTTAATGGTAATCCTCATAGTGAATTCAGGGTCATACAGGAAGCTATTGACATCATTGCTCAAGCCATAAGTACTATTGAGAATGATCTTATAGACATAGTTCCGTGGATCTTTCTTGGGTATTTTCAACCTCTCCTGAAAGAACCATTCATACTGATCACAGAAGTCATTCTTTGGTAAATGGGCAGGGGACCATCGATTCTTAATTGCAAGATTAGGATAGAAACTAGTAACGTCAGATGTCATTATGATCATTCCATTACCAGCCTCATACACTCCTGGTTTTGTAGCACCATGGATACCACCTAGACCAAAGTCAGTTTGTACTCCCTTATGTTTAACTGAATACTTGAATCCTCCCTTGGTATCATTTGCATTGATAACTAGGGTTTTAAACTGATTATGTATTTGTTTAAACTCAGGAAGGTTAAACTTGATGTAGGGTAATAGGATAGAACCCACATTTATGAAGTCTCTTTTGGTACGAAGCTGCTTTAGATCATACCGGGTCATACCAATCTTCTTGGCCAGAAACAAGGAGAACAGCTCCTTTGATATTCTAGGCTCAGAAGCACTGTTCAAATTGATGCCGTAAGTGCTGTAATCTTTGGTAAGATTAAGCCTCAGGGCTATCTGATCTTTGCTTTTGAGAAAGATATTATTAGTAGACTTCACGTCATTAATACAGTACTGAATAACAGTATCAAGCTGATCCTGTGTTTCAATAACTGTACTATGATGGATGGGCATTTCCTGAATGTTGTACCAATCCATGCTGTATTGAATCCATTTAAGACTGGATGACTTAGCTGGGTTATCCCAGTGGTTTAGCTTGAATAGATCTATCTGTTTAACTAATAGATTTTTCTCAGCATATTGAGGAAACGAATTCTCATTCCTCCACTGAATTGTATCCTGAGCAGCCTTATATATAAGGTGGGCAGCTTCCTCTGCAGGTATCTGGCTTAGGCTAACTGCATTCAGCAGTATATACTGAGTAATCTGAGAGTCAAAATCAAGACCATTAAAACTAATATGCCATTCGTTATTCATATTGTTATTCATTAGAAACTCAAACAGAGCTTCCCGGTCATCCCTAAGATTGTGAATAACAAAGACACGGATGTCATCATCCTCTTTATAGTGCTGAAACACTGCAACAAAACAGTTGATCAGGGTTTCATAGTCATGTATCCAATGATTCATAATAAGACTGTTCAGTTAAGCTGTTCCCCCAGTTATAGTGATGAACCAGTACCCCTTATTGTGGGGTACCAGTTTCAGAGGTTTCAGCAGGAACCATGTTCAGGTATACTGCATAGTCATAAGTGTCGGCATTAGAAGCAAAATGCTTGATAAAGCCTTCAATCTCTGACTTCTCCTCAATGTAATATTCTTGGTAGGTTTCAAGAGCACGTCTTTCTTCCTTGTAGGGATTACCATTTCTACCGGGAGACTTCCTTTTCTCAGGATCTCCATTAAGGTCCAGTTTGGTAATCATATGAAACTGGTCTTTCTTGTTTCTGCTTATGACAGCAAGGACTTTGATTTGTGGATCAAAGATGCATTCTACAAATGGGCATTCTGCCGTAGTAGGAATCATCTTGAATGTTTTACCGTCTTTCCACGTAGACGTGATAAGCATCATATTACTCATAAATGTTGGTTTTAACTCCCCAAAGGTAAGTTAAATTTCAAAGATGTTGATCTTTCTTTCCAGAGCATGCAGTGTTTCTTTCTCAAAATCAGGGACAGAACATAACTCTCCGACTTCCCTTAAAAGAGACTCATTGACATTCAGTAATTTAGCATACTGTTCAAAGTAAATCTCAGGGTTAAGGTAACTATTAATATGATGGTACGTAGCCTTATTGCTAAGAAAGAACTTTAGAATCTTGTTCTTAACCTCAGAACTCATCTTAGAATACCCACCTAGGAGGAAGGCATTCCAATCTTTGTGGAAGTCATCAAAATTAAAAACATAGACACCTAAGTTATCTTCTGTCTCATAGAAGGAATGGAAAAGCTTATTGCCGGTAAGCTTAGCTTTCTCAAACCTGACAAAGGCAGCATCATCACGTAGGTAATAGGTACATACAAACTTGCATGAATCGGAAGAGAACTTATCAGTCCAAGAAACATAGCTTTCTACTGGAACTGCTTCAGATCCTTTCTGGATGTCTAGCAGAGGGTAGAGAAATATTCTTGACTTCTGAATATACTCTTTATGCAGTTGTGTAATCATATTAGAGTTTTACTTGATTGATTGCAAACTCATAGGGTAAATTGTACTGTCTTGTGTCATAATGATACTTAGCTATTGCTAGTTTTTCATCCATGCGAGACATCCATTCAACCATACTGGTAGCACTAACCTCAAACTCATACACCTGCTGGTACTTGTCAATAGTAACAAATGAAAACTTAACCGGTTTATCTGTAATACTCAATACAAGTTTCAGATAGATGGCAGCCTGAAGCCAATAGTTGTAGTACTCAACTGTTTCTTTAAACTCAGAAAGAGTCTTGTTGGTTGTCTTGAAATCGATAACATGAATAGAATCATCATACTCAACAATACGATCAACAATACCCTTAATACCAAAGGTGTAGCCAGGTAACTCTCTTGATAATGGTACCTCAGAATTAACTTGGATGACAGTCTTGTCTCTTACTCCATTAAGGGTATACATCATCTTAGAATTAGAGGTGATTACTCCTACATAATTCTTGATCCTTTCAAGAGTTTCATCATCAATAATATCCCGGCCTTTCTTGGCACCTAGGAATTGAAAGTAACTAACGGCATCATCAGTCACAATCTTGTCTAATCGCTGCTGATCTGTCTTCAGTCTTTGATGGAAATTAAAGTCCTTCATAGCATCTAAGACAAGATCAGACAACTTGTTTAAATCTAAATCAACATTGAGTTCTAAGGCTTTCTTATAAACAGCATCTAGTACAAGCTTAGTAGGACCACTAGGTACACTACCCGGCATTATGACAAACTGTTTGTGGAAAGAAGCCTCATCTAGAAGCAGACAATGCATTAACCTACCTTCAATCAGGTGTGCATCAGTCTTATCTTCCTGCTGATTCAGAATGTAGTGTCTATAAAACACTGAAGGAGAAAACAATAGCTTGTTTAATCCAGAGTAACTAAAGTAGAATTTTTTGGAATAGAACTCATCTTCCAATAGTATATCAAGCATAGGTCAAATTTACAAATTAAACAGGATAATCTAGTAGCTGTTGATTATTGTTTGGGCTTCTTTTTTAGCAATATAGTCTTCATAACTAAGCATGTTGTAAGTAACTTCAACTATACTAGCAAGGGCCACATCCTCACTCTGTGAATCAATTAGGTCTTTAAGAACATTTCTGGCCAAATTATAGTATATCTTTTCAGTCAAGAGGTTCTCCTGATGAAGGTATTCTATAAACTCCTTGTCATCTAAGTGATAAAAGTCATCAACTGCGTCTATAAAAGCAATAGCAAGTTTAGTATGCATCCTACAACGTTTGCTAATGATCCAACTAAACTGATTATAAAGACTTCTGATATACTCAGCTGATTTCATAATATCAGAACGGCACATCAAATCAAAGCCAATAATAACATCATTTTTATCACTAGAGCTAAGCATGTTTTTGATAGTCTCATACATGACTTCATCAATGACCACCTTTTCAAGACTGTCTATAAAAACGTCTTCATTGATAACTGGAATTCCTTTTGCCATCTTCCAGTATACAACTTCTAGTAGTTTATCTGTAATACAATAGGCATCGTAAGACATCGTCTCATAGTAGAAAGACTTGGTAGTAGGATTCAGAATGTTATCACCAAATACTACAACTTCACCAGATTCAGGTAATCGTCCAATATATTCCACAACATCATTAAGATATGATGGTCTTGTAGTTTCTCTTAGACTTAGTTCTCTACCAAAAAGATAACCTAGTGTAAATGATAAAGAAGAAGCATTAATAGTATCAGAACGTAAGAAAATTTCATGACCTACAATTACATCTGCATTCTTAGGATGACCTGTAATACGGTATCCATTTTGTCTACAGTATTCTTTGTAGTCTTCCATTCTCAACTTGCCATCAGGAATGAAGTAAATCTTCATATCCTTTTTGAGAACGTCAATAGTATCCCTCCCCGAGAGGAGAGATACTAGACGTTTCAAATTATCATATGACAGCTGATGAGCCAGGTAGCCAGCCCTGACTTTAGGGAATACTGACACCTGCTTATCAATGAATTTAAGTTTACTTAATTGTTCTGCAGTCAAAGCAGATTTGATTATACTCATTATTTAACAGCCATTTGTGCAACCATAGGATTGATCATGAGTTTTGCAAACTTGTCTTTGTTACCATTAAGGATTGTCTTCAACATATGATACTTGATATCAAAGGTGAACACGTCTGTGGTAACAATAGAAGTTACACGATCCATAATCTTCTGAGTTACATCATTAGTTAGGGAATAGTTTACGGTATAGTTGATGATACGAGTTGCCATTACATTAGCAATATCAGCTCTATAACCATCTCCTGTACCAATCACAATTTTGAGTTCATCTTCAACTTCTTTCCAGTTGTCTTTTAGAAGGACTTTGTCCGGGCTAATCAACTTGTCAAGCTTGTTGTTAATGAACATAGTAAACATGGTACCAATCTCTGGACCCACAGAACCTTCAGCAATGAACTGAATCATGGCCAAAGACTCAGGAGTATCAAAGTTAGGTAAACTTGAGATACTATTAAAGAAAGTAGTCATTGCACGAGCATTGGTTTCTTTCTTTACTACATCTGGGTGCATCAATAAGAAGTTGATACAACGAGTATCAATTCCATTTTTTTCTGCCCATTGAGCCCAGCAGTCAATATCAAACTTCAAGTTTGCTGTAATGAATCTGGTCTTCTGAGCAACGTCAATAGAGTTGACATTATAGTCACCATTATCAGGATTGGTGGTCAACAAGATGTGCCAGTCCTTTGGAAGTTTCCATGAGATGTACTCCTGACGGTCAATCAATTCCATACATGCCTGTAAGAATCTTTGATCTGCACGAGTATAGTCATCTAGGATTAGGATACCACCCTCTCCTCTGCCTTGAATCCATTCAGGAGCAGCATGGGCCATTCTCTTTTCTCCAGAAGGAACATACTTGTTTTGAATATACATAGGCAACAAAGACTCAGGTACCCATTTAGTCAATACCTTGCCGTCCTCCCCTTGTTTCTTTACTTCAAACTCCTTGAGTGGAAAGCCAGTAAGGTCACCAATCTCCTCGATCTGAGAGAGATTTAGTTTAACTACCTGCAGACCTAACTCTTTACCGATCTGAAGAATGGTACTGGTTTTACCAATACCAGCTTCACCTTCTACAGCAACAGCAACAGGGATCTTGCCATTTGCTTGCAGATAACGGTTATTAGATACAATGTGATTCATGAACCCTTTGAGTTCATTTGTGTTAAGATTTACTTGTGACATACTTAGTTAAGCTTTATTTGAGGGCCTTTTAATGATTTATTTATTTGTGCATGAGTTGATATTACCCAGAGCATTTTGCCTCTTACAGTAACATCTGTATGACATTCACCATCGGTGAGATATACAAGACAAGAATACTTGCTTACATTTTCATTATAGTACTCCAAGACAGGATCAAAACTGGTACCTCCACGGCCAACAATTTTAACCTTATCTCCTTTCTTATAAGGCATAATGGATCCAATAGCAGAATCACACTGGATAACTGTAATATCACTGCCGGTAGCATTGATATGATCAATCTCCTGAAAGAACTCTAACAGTTCTTTATCACTAACAGAACCTGAAGTATCAATAGCAACAAGAATATGTCTACGTTGCTTGATCTTAAGACCAGGATTGTCTTCAAATCTTTTGTTGAACTTACGTCTGAGTTTCTTTGTATATACAATTTGGGAACCTCCTGCAAATCTTCTAAGATAACCTCTCCAGTCAAATCTTGGTGGTTCCTTATGATTAATCTTTTGGAGAATAGTTTGAAACTCTCCTGGAATAGTTCCTCTACTTTTCTGAATTTGTTCAGCAACCTGATTAATAGTATGCTCAATCTGAGCCTTCATCAGTTTCTTTTCTGCTTCACTAAGGTCTTCAAATTCATCCCATGTGCTATGGTCTGGTACAGGAGTACCATCGTCGGTTTGTAACTTACCGGCTCCAATAGCAGCAACCATGTCTTGAATTTTCTTTCCTGCACTAGATTGAGGTTTTTTATTCATCTCATCTAGTAGTAGCTCATAATACTTCCTCCAGCCAACTTTCTTAGGAAGATTCAATGGACCAAAAACTTCATTATCGATAAAGCATCCTCCTTCAGGAAGATACTTCTTATCAATATATTGATTGATTTCCAAATCCATTGCAATATTTACAAGTTCTCCGTTCATTCCCTTGTTATCATACTCAAGGTGAAAGAAACCGATATGAAGCAATTCATGCTTCAATAGACCAATTCTATGATCAGATGAAAGATCTCCCCAGAACTTAGGATTAACTACCAATTGATAATTGATCCCGTTCTTAGAAACTCCAGCTGTTGGAACCCGGTCTGATATTTCTTTGTTAAGACTAATAAGCAAGAGCCCATAAAAGGGCTCAAGCAACATTAGATCTTTACTGGTTTTGGATATCGTACTGTAATCCATTATTCTTTAGGTATAAGTTTGAGATGAAAATCTTCCATGAAACTAAATCCCCAGCTAACCATCACATTAGCCAAACTGCCTGCAAACTTTTCCAAGAAATAGTTTATAGCCTCTGGTTTAATGCTCCCGTGAGCTTTTACTTCCTGATACAACTTATTGTAAGTCAGGTCTTTTGGATTATCACTCAATGTAATCGTTATACAATGACTATTGAGTTTCTCTTTAATGATGTTAAGAAACACAGTTTTTCTGTTCTCAACAGAAGACTCCTTGAACATGATCAAAAGATAAGGAAGATTGGCAGCAACATCAATGTTACGTATAGTCTCCTCTACAACAGTTAAGTTAGTCTTGTCATTACTCTTAAGCATCTGAAGGATGTTGTCACATACCTCAGGGGTTAACTCTAATTGATTGCTTTCCATTAGTCTTGAATTTTCTCTGTTTTAAGCATCCACAACGGAGGCTTATTCATGTTCATTATCCATTCTTTTGCACTTGGTATGTAACCATTGCAGTCTTCTTTTACATGTTGTTCTCCTACATACCTAGTCATGACCTTACGGCCAGCAGAGTTCACAAAAAAAGGTCCGAAGACCTTCTCACATTCAAATATTCCTTCACTGTGATGCCGGAATAATCTATGCATACTGTGACCATACCACCCTTTAGTTTCATCAAACCAGTTATGTATGTGTAAATACTCTTCAGGTTCTCCTCCCCATTTCTTGGCAGAAGACCTAGCATGATCATATGGATGTGCCATTTTCTTGATTTTTAATCATTACTAAATCCCAAATAGGATCACCGGCAGCTTTACCATTAGCACTAAACATTAAAATACTACCTTGACAGACACCTCTCATAGGATACCTATCAGCACTTGCATCAAACAATGTAAGTTGTGTTACTATTAGTCCATGTTTAGTCCTAATAGTATACATGTCTTTATTGTTGTTGTAGTTTTCCCAATCAAAAATAAACGATTCATCCATAGCTGTCATTTTAGATCAATAAAAGAAGTCAAAGCTTCTTCTAGTTCACCATCTTCATTTGCTTCTTCAACAGACTCAATTCTTTGATAGCCTTCAATATCCCATTTTCTTTCTTGGAGGTTGATATTAATCGTGCCATATCCACCTTCATTGTTGTACCAATCATAATCATAGTACCTATCTAGAATATGATAACCAAGCTTTATTAATTGCTTCTGAATATCTTCTGATATTAGATTTTCATCCTCAATTAAGGTAAGCTCTCCGTCATTGCCTGCTTGATAAAACTTAGCATTGTCTTCTTCAATAGATCCAGAATCACCAGATCCATCAAAGTCTATTTCTACTACAGCAATACCTTTTTCTACAAGAGATGCAAATAGCACCTTAATACTTAATTCTTTGTCTTGCTCAGGAGCTGATCCTGCTTGTGCCATACTACTCATAAGTTTTTTCTTTTAGCATACTCAGCCATTAGTAGGGCATCAACTAATCCATCATGTGGTTTAGTAGCTCTATCTCCAAAGGTGAGTTTCTGTGTTGGAAATATTCTTTTAACGGCAATAAGTGCCATGGCCTTGGTATCATTAGAAGTCTTACCAGTCTTCTTAATAACATCTACACCCTGGAACATATCTTTCTGCCATTGTTTTGCAGGTACCTTTGTGTAAGGAATACCTAAGGCAATAGCCATCATCTCCACAGCTCCAGACTGGTAACCCATACTGAATGCAGTTGCCTTACTAGAACCAAAGATGACACCTAGCTTTTCAAAAACCAGGTAAGGATTGCCTCCTGTTTTAGTGATCTCTGTCTGTTGAATATGCTGTAGCAAATCAAATAGATCAGAATAGGAAAGCTCATCTTTTACCATGGGCATGGGATGAACTTGGATACCTTCTGGTGAGAGAACCACAATAGATCCTTTCTTACCGATATCAATACCAATGTATGTTTTCATTTCTTGAGAACTTCTTTTAGTAATGGGGTTAAACTAGATCTTGTACTTTCTATCCCATACTTTTCTACTGAATCTGAAGGATCTTTTGCTAAGGGACAATGTATTCCACTGATATCATATGCCTTTTGATAATTAGCTGTTGCCAATTTACCCGGATCATCTGAATCAAATAGAGTACAGATAGCTTTGTATCTCTTCTTGAATATGTCTACCATCTCTTTTCTGAGCATAATACTTTCACTTTCTACAGCAATGTACTCTGCATTATAGCCAAAGTTGGATAGACACATTATGTCTTTTAGGGACTTGGTGATAATCAAGTTAGGTTGTTTGTACTCCAGTTGCTCTAGGCCTTGAATGTAATCGTGCACCTTAATGAACTTAAGGTCTTTGTTTCTTGGCTGATAGATCTTCATGATCTGACCATCCTTATTAAAGAACCCATAGATAAAGTTACCGGTACGAACTAACTCTGGACGGCTGTCATCTTCTGTTGTAAAAACAAATCTTTCTAATGGCTTTACATTAAATCGATTAAGATTATCTGAACTGATTTTGTACTGAGTCCAGTAAACAGCATCCAGGTTATTCCAGGACCGGGCCTGCACAGAACCTATATGATACCTAGCCTGAGGAACAATGTTATTCAGACTGTAGCCTTCCTTATTAGCTCTAAGAAAAGCTTGATAATCAGAAATGATCTTTCTTACTGCACTAAAATGATCTAAGCCAAATATGTATATAACAAGATTGATATAATCACCACCTTCCCCCACAGAGAAATCTCTCCATCTATACATACCGTTTTTGTAGTAAATAGAAAAGCTGGGTCTTTTATCATTAGGATTAGATAATGATTTAATGATCACGTCTTGGCCCATTAAAGGTTCTGCCAAATTACAGTAATGCTCATATACCCATGTTTGAGGAACTTCCTCTAATCCTGTTATAACTTTAGTACTTATCATGATGGTAGAAAGAAAAAGGGGAGATTTCTCTCCCCTATGTTACAATTCAAATTCATCAGCAACATTAGATGTAGCAGCAAAGTTCTGACTAGCATCAGTGCCAAAAGAGTTAACCTCTTGTGTCTTAGCCTTTCTGATATGCACATCCGGATTGTATTTTACAACACGGCTCATTGCAGGATCAACTGAGGCAGACTCCATTGCTAGACCATCTTTAGACCATTTTGGTAAGAACAAGTCATGAGCAGTATAGCCAGATCTGTTCTGATACTCACGGCCGGCAATACATACCCGGAGGAAGTTACCAGCATATGGCTTGTCAGAACCAAACTGAGCTACCAAAGATTCAATAGTATCATGCTTCTCATCCTGAGCATCAAGCCATCCTTCACAGTTAAGATCACGGCACAGGTTCTTGATAGCCTTGAGGATTTCCTCATCACGGTTGATTACATCACCTCTTTTGGTGACACCATCTGAGTAAGGATACTCTGAATAACGGATGCGGCCAACCTGACCAGCATAATGACCTTTACTTGGGTCATCTTTATCGATCAAGAAACCTTGGAAGTCACCTCCTAGAGCAGGACCTTCAGCTTCCAAGATCACATGATAAGCATCTTGCTTATAAGGAACAGTTTCAAGTTTTACATTGTTGATTTTAATCTCAGCATTACCTGGGCCTAATGTTTTGGGGACAGAGTTTCCACCACCTGTGTTGATGTTTTTTGTACTAATCATAGTTTTGTTTATTAGTCGATGAAAATTTGAGACCAGTCTACTTCAATTTGACCGTCTGGGTTGATTTTTGAAACTTCAAATTCCTTGTTGCGTAAATGCTCAGGCCTTGCACCACAAGATACATCATCTTTTGTCTTAAAACTAAGGATGTTAGTATCTCCTTTACGGTACAAATAACCTATTGCATCTGATTGTGAGGTCATTATCCTCTTAAGTTTACCGGTAAGGTCCAAGTCCATTGCTGAAAACTCGGTACCATTCTTCTCTAAAAGAATATCCTTGACGTGACCAAGGAAAATAGTTCTAGGAGCCCACATCTTAATGTAGTTGGTAACCTTAGTCATGGCTTCCCTTAACCAGGGATAACCTGCACCTTGAGGCATGTTCAGGATAGAACCATATTTAACCTTGCCTTCTGTAAACCAGTTCTTACCTTGGGCAGACTGGGAATACAATTGCTCGGCAAGAGGAATGCACATTTCTTCTAGTGCTGTAATAGTATCTACAGCAACATACTTGTAGGGGAATCCATCAGCTTTGATTTGTTTGCCAATGGCCATAATCTCTTCCGTACTGTTAGCAGATATCTTCAATGCCTCAACATATTTAGAGCCTTTCTCAAGGTCCAGAATGAGGCAGTCATCAAGAGCTGCAAGCAAGGTAGTCTTACCTACCTTAGGTTTACTAAAGATTATTAGATTTTCAGGACTAGAGGATACTCTAGGCACCTTTGTTTTTGGAAGTACGATATCCATAAGTTGGTTTATTTTACAAGGTCATTCAGCCATTTCTTTTTACTGACTGGCTTCTTTAAAAGGATTGCAGCAAGATCTCTGACAGTCATTTGATCGATAGGACAGTCTTGGTCCGGATCCATGATATCACTAAAATCATTAAAGGCTACTACTGAAGGATTACTAGAAGGAGCTACCATAGGAATGAGTTCAGCTACAGGAACCAAGTATCTATAGTCTGTACTACCTTCAATCTCAACAGCTTCATATTCCTCTGACCAATGGGCATTGAATCTCCATTTGTATAAGGTACGAGCAGGATCTTCTGGTTTTAATTCCTTATTAGTAAACTCGGTATAGATATCTACACCTCTTTTCATTTGACTAGGAAAGAGACTGATGTACTTTTCTGTTTTACCTATTGGCTTATAAGCCATAGATGTAACAAAGAATGGATCTTCAATGCCTAGTTCTGTAAACAATGATTGGTGATGATCTTTAAGTTCTTGATGAATCTTTTTCTTGTCAGGTTTTGCTACTGTACTAATTGCCATTTTACTTTGTTGTTAAACGTTTCTCTTGCTTAGGAGGAGTAGGTATTTCCTGTACGGTCATTGTTCCAAAATCTCCTCTGAAAAAACTCATTCTAGTATCACCATTTCTGCATTTCAAGAAGTGCATTACCATTACATATTCATCATGAATGACAAATCGTTCTGGACCATAGAACTTAACCTTAAAATACCCTGGTCTATTCAAACCAACAACAATATCAGCATGCTGTAACAATGCATCAGCACCCATCAAATCTGAGGTAAGAATATAGTTACCAGCTCTACCATCCTCATTACGTTCTGGATTATCAATATTCCGGTTCAATTGGCTGAGAATAATAAAGGCAATAGGATATCTTCTCTTAAGTTTTGTAAGCATTTCAGCAAAATCATAGAGCATGTCTTGCTTGCTTTGAGACCCTGTTACCTTAATCAGATAAGAGTGGTCTAAGGTTATGATTGTCTTTGTATACTGTGGATGTTGACCTTCATTATTAATGTGGTCTTCCATATAGTTTACAATTGTTTCCTCAATTTCAGGAACAGACATTGGAGTCTCAACAACATCAATTGGATGTTTGATTTTCTCCTTGGCATACTCATAGCATACCTTCAATGTTTCAGAATCTAGTGGTTCATTAGCTGAACAAAGATCCTTGTAGGATTTCTTTACAACACTGGAGAACTCACGGATTGCAGTTACTCTTGACAACATCTCAAACTGAAACTCAAGAACTCTAAAGTTTTCACCCTTATTGAGATCAAAAGCTTTATTGATTATGTTGTCCTTAACAAGAGTCTTACCTGCTCCTGATCGTCCACCAATTACTGTAAGTGTGTTCCATTCAATACCATCGGTACCGGCATCATTAAATTTTGGCCAGGGAGTTCTAATACTTTTGATTAGTCCCTTCTGCCTACCTTGCATATAGTGCAAAGCTTCAGTAAAACCATCCCTTTGCCCCTTCCAGGGCCTTTTAGTATTTGACATGAACTGAGGATTAAACCGTAAGAATTACAGTTTAGTAGGTAAGACTTTACGGGATATAAAGTTAAGAAAATTTCTTCCAAAAACTGACACAATCTCAAGAAAAAATACCTCAGCAAAAGTTATTTTAAAAAAGAGATTGGCAATCAAGTATGTACAGCAAGCTAATATTAAGGTTAAAATAATAGCCATAACTATTACAGCAAGATCAACGGGTCTTTCATTCATACTACTTTGTCTAAGATTTGATTACCAGATTCATCATAACCACCATTGATTATAATCTCACAATAGTTAGCAAGATCAGATTCAAAAGTAGCTCCTGTAATCTGTTTACGGATAAAATACTGAGAAGTCTTCATGTACATGAACTTCTGTTTCTCATATGTATCCACATAATGAGCTGTAGCTTTTAGAATTGTATCCCAGCTATAGGTATAGTTAGCAAAAAACCACATGAATGCTTTCATGATATCATTCTTGTTGACCCTAGCAGTCTTACCAGTAGGTAATTTACCAGTAGGGAACAGTTCCAGATACTTTACAACATTCGATTCCAGATCATCAATGACAACCTTTGGCTTTCTTTTAGGGGTAGAACCATTACACAGAATAGCCTCACCCTCTATAAGAACCTCTTTACCTTTATCAGTGATGGCATAATTAACATCAACCAATTCAGATAACTTAAGGAGTCTTGATTCTGGCCAAGGATTTACAAGGGATGGTCTTCTTGAATTAGCAATACACCATAACACATGATACGCATTAGGTGTAATACCATTCTTGTCTAAATAGTCATAGAAGTCATTCATTCTTTTTCAGTATTCTTTGTGCTGCTTTAGTATGAGGTACGTCCTTATAGTAATCTATAGGAAAAGTCTCAAACATAACTGTTTTAGTAAATGTTACCGCATACTTATTTACAATTTCTTTTGCTTTCTCATAACTAATACCATAATTAGATAGAGCATCGTAAAGACACTTGTTACTAAAAGACTTGATACCATTTTCTGAAGTTATAGTAAACCAATACTCACCATTTTTAGGGTTCAGAGTACCAACAATCTTCAGATTACCATACGATTTGTTGTCTTCCATTAGATTCAAGATAATTATTGATTTTATTCCATACATCATTACAATCCCACTTAGGTGCCTTCATGTAGGCAGCACTAGCAGGATGTGACACAATGAGTTTAAGCTGATTATCAGGTACCATTTCTGCAAACTCTGCAGCTTTTTTACCTAGGAAGACATAGGCAATGTCTTGCTTGTTCCAAATAAGGTGATCAATAAGCTCAGTCATGAACTGCTTCCACAATAATTGGTGTGACCCTGGCTTATTCAGGGTTGTTGTCAAACCAGAATTCAATAGAAGGATACCTTGATTAGCCCATCGTTTTAGATCAGGGTCTCTGACATAATCAGGATTAACTGTATCCTCAATAGACTTAAACATGTATTCTAGAGATTTCTCAACAACTCCAAGGTTGCTACAGCTAAAGGCAATACCATCAGCTACATTGACATTAGGATATGGATCCTGGCCAATTAATATAACCTGGAGTTTATCATACGGGCACTCCTCAAAGGCCCGGAATAAATACTTGATCTGAGGAGTAAATTTCTTACCATCCTGAGACTCCCTTAAAAGAGTCTGGAGGATCTTCAGAAAGTCTTGGCTCATCACCTGGTTAACCATAGCTGGTCCCCAACCGGATGCCTTAACTTTCTCATACAGTTTGCTTTGGATTTCTTGCAGGTTGATCTGTTCCATTGTATGTTTGTTCTAAATAATAAGTAAATGAGTGAGGAAAAAAAGAAACTGACTATTGAGGTATACAAGGAAGGAACTACAGTAGACATTAAACTACCTGTAGAATATGTATATCGATTCAACCAGTTGTTACTGGAGTTTATCCCTTTTACTGATCAGGATCACTTCAATAAAGTGATGAAAAACATATCAGAGGGTAAGATAGAAGGACCTTTTGAGTACCATGTATCTACCGTATTGATGTTTCTCAATCTTATAGAGGATTCTGCACGGGCCCAAGATCTACTTAAATCAGTAGAGTATGACCCAGAGACACAGACTAGAACAGATATTAATGAAGGTTAAACCCTACAATATCTCCAATCTCAATGGCTGCTTGAATAGCTAGACTAAGTTCTTGAACAGAACAGTCACCAAAGGATCTGCAGTCATTATCGACACACAATCCAGATCTCATTTTAACCTGGAGCTTCATATCTTCAAAACTATCTCCGGTGTAATTAGCAAGTTCTCTAATGCATTTATGCAGTTTAGACAACTGAGCATAGTTACCACTGTTGTTAGCAACCTCATAAGTCACAAAGACCTGTTCACCATCGGCTAATCCTTTGATGAACAGGTCTAATTTTGTTTTACCTAACTCGTTGGTTACAACTAACTGGTTATTTCTTTTCTCCAGTTTTATTGTTATTGGGAGCTGATCCGCCATTTGGTTTTTTCTTCTTGTATGGTTTACGTCTCTGAGGTTTTTGTACGTGTACAGGAGCATCATCTGCAGCTTTAACATTAACAGTAATGTCATCAGCTACTTCTTTTAGCAACTTGGTATTGGTTCTGGTTGTAGCATTGAGCTTACCTTCCAATTCAGCAATCTCAATATCACGGTTCTGAATAACAACATGTGCTGTTTTAAGCTGATGTTCAAGATCAGCAATAGTATCAGCAGACTTTGACAAAGATGAGTTTTTACCACGGAGTTTTGACTCCAACTCATTGATACGCAGACTTTTATCTGCAGTTTCATTCTTCAAAGTCTTGTTTGCAGCTGCATTAATCATTGCAGAAACAATTGCCCACAGCCCAGCTATAGACAAGATCAGGATTGCTAAAAGCTTCAAATCCATTGTGTTACGATTTTTTTTGTTGTTTGTAGTTGTTGATTAACTTAGTAACATCGTCTAGATCATAATAACCAAGGGATCCAGCAGCTTGCCCAAAAGCATCAACTGTACTGATTATCTCATTTATATCTAAATGAGGGATATCCCAAAAGGCTTTTATAACCTCTCCGTGTTCCTTGAGGACAATATTAAGAAAATTTTTTGATATTGCCTTAGTTCTGTGATGATTAAACCAAGGAATTGATTCTGTTTCATCTACAGCATATACAACAACCTGCAACAACATTAAAAGATTGACAACCTTTAGTTTGTCTTCTTCAGTCATATTCATTACTCATCTCCTTCGTCTCTATTAAGGGTAACAGGAATCTCTGGTTTAGTATCAGCTAATACCCATTCCAACAATCTGATTTCATTTGCACAATTAGTAGCAGCATCAGATGCAGCATCCATTTCACCATGGTCAGCATCTTTACCCCATACTCTTCTTTCTTCTTGGTAATTAGCATAAGCTTTATCAATCCATGCCTTAGCATATGCAAGATCTTTCTTGACAGACTCTAGTCTTTCTCTGATTTCACTTTCTTTTCTCATGGGCTTTTTTCTTAAATGATTCAACAGCAAGGATAGCCAAGACATGATTTTCCTGATCCGGAGACTTGAACATCTCTACAAGACGATCATGTTCCTCAGTAGTAATCACGTCATCAAAATGGAGTAAAGCTAAATCAAACTGTAAGTGAATCTTGATTCCATTACTCATCATAGTTACTTTTGTAGGGAGCTGAGTCCCAGTAATGATCACAGGTAACTTTACCTTCCTCTTCTGACCATTTAAACTCTCCGTAAGTCTGTCTCCAGGGATTTGGTTTTGCAATAAATCTGTAACAAGTCATCCTCAAAGGACAGGTCTTGTTAGTACACATAGCAATATCAGGCATCTTTTTTGTATTTGTTGGAAATGTCCACTTCAATCTCGGCAGCATCTGCAAGACTAAACTTACCTCCTAGCTCACAGATCTTTTCATAAGTCTGAATGATCTGATCTGCTACAGGAACACTTATGTTTATACTTTGCAGCTGTAAAGCTATCCTAAGATATCTTATTTTATCTTCTTCATACATCAGTATATCAGATTATTGTTTTTAATGATTGGCTTTTGAAAGCATGCTCTTATATTTACGGGTAGCTATTCTATAAATACTACGATTCATCTGATATCCATGTTCAAAAAGAAGATCTAACTTCATTCTTCTTAGGGCCCATTCTGTATGAGGAACTTTAACCTTTTCTTTTACATCTTCAAGGGAATACTTGTAGTACTCACACATGTATTCCAGATCATAAATAGTAACACGCTTTTCTTTATGATCTATCAGTACAGGAAAACTATCTTTGTTGAAGTACCAGTTATACCGAGCTTTTATCTTTTTTAGTAGTTTTACTTTCATATCAGGTTATTGTCTTTAATGTAATCAAATGCTGCTGAATATGCCTCTTGAGGTGAATCATAAGGTGAATGAATTTTATTATCTAAAGAAATTAAATCCCATCTATCTATATTATGTTTTTTTATTAATATGTAAAATTTACCTTTATGAAATAAATCATCAACCCCAACACTAATCCAAATACTATGATTAACTCTTAACCACTCAACAACCTGATGTTGTTCTGGTGCTGAGGCTAATGCATCAAAAAGAGTATTATCAGCTAATGATGGAAAGCTATAATTAGGATCGTCAACAAGTTCTCCTAACTCACCATATCCATTATCTTCATCTTCATCATCTATTACATAAAAAGATAATGTTGGTAGATGAAACTCCTTTTCTTTAAGCCACTTGGCTTGCTCAAATGTTACGTAATTAGCCATCTTACTTAATGTTTTCTAGTGGATAAGCATTGATGATTGATTCTTTGTTTACAGTGTAACCGTAATCAGGTCCATTATCATTAGAGACATATATAAAGTCTTCATATACATCTGGAGCATTATTATTATGCTGAGTTACACCTAGCATGTTTGCTTTTTTACTAGCTTCTTCTAATGCAGCTTCTACATGAAGTTTAGCAAATTCAATCATACATTCTTTCATATCAGACAGTGTGAATGATGCTTTTGCTGTTGGTACTTTATTCATTGTTTATCTCCGTATGTTTCGGTGAAGTATTGTTCACCATCTTCTTCTGAGCAAGGGTATCTATCTGAGCAATAAGCAGTAACTATTTGCTCCCTCTCCATTTGTTTGGCTTGTTGTAAAATCTCTTGGTGTTTTACTGCGTACTTTCCAAGACTAACCCTCTTATTTTCTAATTCAATAAGAAGTTTCAAGTGCTCTTGGGAATACCACTCAACCGCTGTTTGCTTACTCATTTTGACCTCCGTATATTGCATTATAGTATTGTTCAGCTTCTTCACGTGTTATGAATGAACCAGAATCTAAAGCAGTATTTACTATTTGTTGCATCTCCATTGCAAGTCCTTGCTCTAGTATCTCATGAGAGGTTAGGTTAGAGATTCCTGCTGCAACGTTGGCCATATTATCAAAGACCCATTCAACTGCTGTTTGTTTCTTACTCATGATCTGTATTCTGATTTTAATGTTGGTTACAAGCATCAAAAAAGCCCATAACGGGCTTTAATGATGACTATAGTAAGCATTATGTTTATTATTGTCCTGTAATAGGACCATTGACCGTATGAATATAACCTCCAGTATAAGGAGTATACTCTATCTGGTCAAAAGACCAACCTTGTGTACAGTCAGTCTGGCCATTGCACAGGAAGGCTGCCCAGCAAACCTGGGAGTTCATGTACCATTGGCCGGTAAGTTCATCAAGAACCCATATTCTTATCTCCTGCAAGCCTGCACATGTCATGTTACCATAATCATCAACTGGCAGTGTATACCAACCGGGACTTGCAATCTGAGCATAAGGTTCCTCCCCTTCAAATACACCATACCAAGGATTCTGGGCCTGGAATATGAAGGTAAATCTGTCTTTGTCATAATCAGTACTGTCCTCTGTCCAAGCAGGAAGAGAAGTAAAGGATGTAACAGAGCCATCTGGATTCACAATCCCTGAAAGATTATCCCATGCTGTATTGCAACCTTCATTTACAAAAGGTTGTAGGGCAGGAACAAAGTCAGGAATTAGGTTACCGTTTTCATCATACAATGGATCCAGCATTTGATTCTGCTGAGCCAGTTCATTGGCATCAGGCATAGATGGAACCATCATGAATTCAGGTGTACAGGATGATAAAAATATCATCAGAAGTAAGTATATCTTGTTCATTGGGTGGATTTTACCTCAAATATACAAAGTTATCTTACTTCACTTCCTATGATTTTTCTAGTTTCAACAATCTCATACTGAATAGGTTTATTGAGAGCACTATTCAAAAAGGCAAGTAAGATCGTCATTATATGGGCATCCGTATAATCATGTTCTTTACCTATTGGTAAGAGATTCCATTTGTACCCTTCCCCTGTATCAATAACAGAGGCAACCATGGTACCAACAAAACTAGGACTCCAGGAGCCATTATCTGCAGCAATCATCTCTACAAGAGTACCACTCTCTGTAATGTAAGTATTGATAACATACTCAGCTAGATGATCATTTTGACCTTTGTCTAATACAAAGTAGGTCCTCTCATGATATTTTTCTACTTCTTTTTTAGAAGTGCTTTTCTTTTTTGCCATCAGAAAATGTATCTAATTGTGTTCCACGGAATGATCAGGTTATGTAATGATCTAAACTCATTTACATACTGAGCTTTTAGGGTATGCTTGTACCGGATATTGGTACCACCATACTGAGATTTCTTAGGTTCCTGAATGTCAGGTCTCCACAGCATGTCTTCACCTGGCAAATCTTGCCCCTGGTTATGATAATGCTTCATAGTATTGTGAGTAAGAAATATAACCTCACATTTAACTTGGTCTTTGTTTACAACAAGTTTATCTACAAGATTAAAAAGCTCAAGATAATCCTGGTGCCACG
>Ga0315909_10002637_pt1 | contig 22696 bp, 16 predicted proteins | sample LakEriMetagenome_11_FD_203527 | JGI IMG/M metagenome (GOLD analysis project Ga0315909, IMG submission 203527) | Freshwater fungal communities from buoy surface, Lake Erie, Ohio, United States - Buoy 2 MA125 | ecosystem: Environmental > Aquatic > Freshwater > Lake | place: USA: Lake Erie, Ohio...
CGGAGGCTTCGGACCAGGAGACCTCGTGCGGGGCGCGCTTGGACGAGGCGGCGAGGGCGCTGGTGACCCCGGCGGCTTCGCCCATGGCGACGGCGTTACCAGTCACGCGATAAGAAGCGTGGGCGATGAAGTCTCCGCTGATGCAACGTCCGGCCATCATGAGGCCATCGACGTCACGGGCGATGAGGGCGCGTAGAGGGATGTCGTAAGGCTTCACCTTCACGCCGGCGTTTGAGTAGGCGGCCTTCTTGTTCTCCTCCGCCGTGAGGGCGTGGATGTCGACGGGGAAGGTCGCGCGGACGACCGAATCATCCTGGCGCCGGCCCTCGATGAGATCTTCCTTCGTCATCAGGTAGCGTCCCTTGATGCGACGACCGTCACGGACGCCGATCTGGGCGGGGGTCGCCACGATCTGGGCGCCGGACCAAGCGCCGCCGGACTTGCGCAGCTTGCGGACGATGTCGTTGACCTCGGCGCGGGCGCGCATGGTCGCTTCCGTGACTTGGGCCGCGTCGGTGGCGTTGATGCCATACTCATGGTTGGCCATCAAGAGCACCAGGTTGTCCTTGATCGGGAAAAGCGTCGCTTTGCCGTAACTCGGGGTGACGCCGGCCGCCTTGAGCGCGGCCTTGAACTTGTCCGGGCCCACGTGACGGCCGTTGCCACCGACCGGATGAAGCTGATCGGCGAGGCCGCGGGCGTCATGGACCGTCACCAGGGCGTAGAGGGTCATCGGCTGGCACGGACAGGACTGTTCGCGACCGAGTTCGAATTCGCAGCCTGCGCGGGCGCCTAGGTCGCCGTCGCCGGTCGTATCAATGAAGACCGGGGCCGCCCAGGCCTGACGGCCGGACTTGGATTCCGTCACGATCGCCTTGAGCGTCCGACCCTCTCGCTGCGCCGCGACGATGCGCGTGTGCAGCTGGACCTTGACGCCGGCCGCCATGCAAAGCTCCTCGAGGATCAGTTTCATCTCCTCAGGATGGTAGGTGACGCCGTTGACGCCGTCGCCATCGATGGCATCTCGTTCGCGCAGACGACGGACCAGTTCTTGATTGAAACCTGGCTTGTCGAAGTCGAGTAGGTAGCCCAGCAGCGAAGAAGTCCAGACGCCACCGAGGGAGCCGTGGGCTTCGAAGAGGCGGACCTTGGCGCCGGCACGGGCGGCGGAGATGGCTGCGGTGACTCCGGCCGGGCCAGCACCGCAGACGATCACATCACAGTCGGAGGTGAGCGGGATGTCGCGCTCGGGTTCGGTCAGCATGCCGGGCTTCAGGGTCGGCGAGGCCCCGAGTTTGCTCAGGGCGCCCAGGGCGCCGAGGCCGAGAAGCGAGGAGGAGAGGAAGCGACGGCGGGAGGACGCGGGGGAATCCATGGAGGCAGGTTGGGCGTTTGCAGGGAGAGGTCGAATCGAATGGTGTGTCTTTAATCGACGCAACGTGGCACAAAAAAGCCCCTCGCGGGAGGGGCTTAGTCTAAGGCTTGGCCTCGGCTTACTGGACCGGGGAGTAATCGGTCGGAACGAAGAACTCCGACTTCACGCCGTTAGGCTGAGCGATCGTGAGCGAGCCGCCGGCCTTCTTCTCAGAGGCTTCCTTGGCGGCGATCCACGTCGGGTCGGCGCGGAAGGCGTCGAAGCTGGCCTTGGCGGCTTCTTCGCTCTGATGGTGGAGGAGGTAGATGAGAGTGTTGCTCGCGACATAGGAGTTCTTCGCACCCTTCTGGTCGGCGGCGAGATTCCAGTAGGTCATGTTCGTCATGCCATGCTTCTCGAACAGCTTCAGCGTGTGATCGCGGAAGCGGGCGTTCAGGTTCTCCAGGCGACCCGCTTCGGTCGTGTAGGTGCGGAGTTCGAAGACGCCTTTGCCGTAGGACTTCGCCTCGGCCAGCACGGCGTAATCCGTCGCCGTCAGGAAAGCGGATTCCACCTTCGTGATCAGCTTGCCGTTGACCTCAGAGGCCTTCTGGGCGGACTTCCAGGCCGGGTCGGCGCCGAAAGCTTTCCAGGAGGCGTCGCGGGCGGCGCGATCGGCGTAAGCCAGGAAGTAGACCAACTTGTTATCGGTATTCTTCGTCGGGACGAAGTAACCGAGATTGGTCATGCCATGCTTGGTGAACAACTTGAGGGTGTGGTCGCGGAAGCGAGCGTTGAGGGCGTCGAGCTTGCCTTCGGCGGCGTAGTAAACGCGCATCTCGAAGAGGCGCGTATCGGCGGCGGACGCCGGGGAGGCGGTCACGGCCAAGAGGCCGAAGGTGAGGAGGGAGAGCAGGGATTTCATGTTATTTGAGGAATTGGGAAAGGTTGTCGCGGGTGATGAGCTGGAAGGGAATCATCGTCTCCTTGGGGCAGGACTGCTTCTTCGCGAGTAGGATCGCGGCGTCGACCGAGCCTTTGCCTTGACCGACCGCGTCCTGGAAGACCGTGGCGTCGAGGCGGCCTTCTTTCACCGCGGAAAGCGCCTGGGCGATGGCATCGATGCCGATGACGTAGACATCCTTCTTCAGTTGAGCCCGTTCGAGGGCCAAGAGGGCGCCCATGGCCATCTCGTCATTATGGGCGAAGACCGCCGAGAATTTGCCCTTGTGCGCCTGGATCCAGTTCTCCGTGAGGGCCATCGCCTTGGCACGGTCCCAGGAGGCCGTCTGGTGGTCGACAAGCTTGAGGCCTGGATATTTAGCAAAGACCTCGCGGGCACCGGCTTCGCGCTGGAGCTGGGCGGAGGTGCCCATGATACCATGAAGCATCAGGACGCCGCCTTGTCCGTTAAGCTTCTTGGCGATGGCCTCCATCGCGATACGGCCCGCCTCAAAGTCATTGGAGCCGATGTAGGAATCGCCGGCAGACTTCGTGGTCTGGTTGACGAGCACCAGCGGGATACCCGCGGCCTTGATGCGGTCGACGGCCGGAGTGCTGGCCTCGAGTTCGCAGGGATTGAGGATGATCGCGTCGACCTTCTGCGCGATGAAGTTCTCCACCTGGCTGAACTGCTTCTGCACGTCGGACTGGGCGTCGACCATGACCAGCTTCACGCCCGGCTTGGTCTTGGCGTAGTCGACGATGGCCTCGGAGAGCTTGGCGGTATACTCGGCGGAAAGGTCACGGGACGAGAAGCCGATGAGCAGCTCACCCTCCTTGCGGGCTTCAGCTTTCTTGCAGCCGGAGAGGAAGGTGGCAGACAGGGCGAGGGCACCGACGGCCAGGAAGGCCGCCGCGGTAGTGCGAGGGGTAAGGCGCATGCCTGACTTTTACGAACGGGCCTGACGGCGGTCGAGCCAAACCGCACCCACGATGATGACGCCTTTGATGACCGCTTGGTAATACGAAGAAACCCCCAGCAAATCCAAGCCGTTGTTAATCACCCCGATGAGCAGGACGCCGAGCAGGGTGCCCGTGATCGTGCCGACCCCGCCGGCAAGGCTGGTGCCACCGATGACCACGGCCGCGATGGCGTCGAGCTCGTAGGCCTGGCCGGCGTTGGGCTGGCCGGTGGTGATGCGGGCCGCCAGGACGACGCCAGCTAGGCCGGTGAGGAGTCCACAGAGACCGTAAGCGAATAGCTTCACTCGTTCGACCGGCACACCGGCGGCGCGGGCGGCGTTCTCGTTACCACCCACAGCGTAGATGTGACGGCCGAGACGGAAGTTGCGGAGGAAGAACCAGGCAGCGAGGGCGACGCCCGCGAAGCAGAGTACTGGAATCGGGATGCCGAGGAAGTCACCGGCGAGGGCGGTCAACTCATTCGACATGTTCGCGACGGGCCGACCTCCGCTGACGATGAGCGCCAGACCGCGGGCGATGGTCATCATCCCGAGCGTCACGATGAACGGAGCGACGCCCCCGCGGGTCACCAGCACGCCGTTGACGAGTCCGCAGGCCGCGCCGGTGAGCAGTCCGACGGCGATCGGGACGAAGACCGGATGGTCGCCGGGGTGGGCGAAGGTCGCGCAGGCGACGCCGCTCAGCGCGACGACCGAACCGAGGGAGAGATCGACGCCGGCTGTGAGCAGGACGAAGGTCACGCCGACGGCGAGGATGCCGTTGATGGAGACCTGGCGGGCGACATTGGTGAGGTTCGCGACGCTGAGGAAGGTGTCGGTCGTGAGCGTCAGGCCCAGTCCGACCAGCAAGATGACGAACAGGAGTCCGAAACGGTGGAGCAGGTTGCGATCGAGGGTGAGCATGACGTTATAAAGGCATGGCGTGCCGGAGCACGGTCTCTTGGTCGGTCTCGGTGGCGTCGAGCGTGGCGGCTACGCTGCCACGACGAAGGACGACGATGCGATGGGCCAGCGAAAGGACTTCAGGTAGTTCGGAGGAGACCAGCAGCACACCCTTGCCGGCGCGGGCCAGTTTCTGAATCAGGGCGTAGATCTCGGCCTTAGCTCCGATGTCGATGCCGCGGGTAGGCTCGTCGAGGATGATGAGATCTGGGTCGCCGAGCAGGCAGCGGGCGAGGAGAGCCTTCTGTTGATTGCCTCCGCTGAGCTGGGCGATGGGTTGCGAGGGACGGCTGGCCTTGACGGAGAATTCGTCGAGACGGACTCCGACCGTGGCGGCTTCGGCGCGGTGGTCGATGAGCTGACCGCGGCAGAGGGTGCGCAGGGCCGTCAGGGTGATGTTCTGATTGACGCCCAAGGCCGGGACGAGCCCGAGCCCTTTACGGTCCTCGGTCACCATACCGATGCCGGCCGCGAGCGCATCCTGCGGCGACCTGACCACCAACGGCCTACCTTTTAAGGTGATGACACCGCGCGAGGCGGGTTGAAGTCCGTAGACGGCGCTGACCACTTCGGTGCGTCCAGCGCCCATCAGGCCGGCGAGGGCGACCACTTCGCCGCGGTGGACTTGGAAACTGACATCTCGATAGGCCGGCTCGCGGGTGAGTCCGGAAACCTCGAGCAGGATTTCCTCCGTGGGCAGGGAGCGCGTCGGGAACACGTCGGCCATCTCGCGGCCGACCATGAGGGAGATCAACTTGGCTGGGTCTAGTTCACTCGCCAGCGCCGTGCTGATCAGGCGACCGTCGCGCAGGACCGAGATACGGTCGGCCAGGCGGAAGACCTCGTCCATCTTGTGCGTCGTGTAGACGATTGCCACGCCGCGTGCCTTCAGGCGGGCAATGGCGCGGAAGAGGGCGGCGACCTCATGGTCGGAGAGGGCGGCCGTCGGTTCGTCCATCAGGATGACGTCGGCCTGACGACCGAGCGCCTTGGCGATCTCGACCACCTGCGTCTGCGCCACCGTGAGCGTGCGCATCTGACGGGAAGCATCGATTTCGGATTCGAGTTCCTGCAGCAATTCCTTCGCCCGACGCAGCTGGGCCGAGCGGTCGATGCGTCCGTAGCGTCCACAGGGTTCGGTACCCAAAGTGATGTTCTCCGCCACCGTCAGGTCGGGGATCGGCATCAGCTCCTGATGGATCATCGCGATGCCGGCGACCAAGGCGTCGTGGGGCGAGGCGAAGTCTGCGCGGGTGCCGCGCCATTCCACGTGACCTCCGTCCGGACGGTAGAGTCCGGCGAGCACCTTCATCAAGGTCGACTTGCCTGCGCCGTTCTCACCCATGAGCGCGTGCACCTCGCCGGGCCGGAAATCGACCGACGTCGGATGCAGCACGGTCAGTCCGCCGAAGTCCTTGCGCAGTTCGAGGGCACGGAGCATCGGCGGACGGAAAGCGCGTTCAGCGCTTCGGCAGGTCGGCGGCGACGTCGGCCGGCCAGGCGGTCAGCGGACGGATGACCATGCGGCGGTATTCGCACTCCGCCGCCTCGGACTGGATCTGCAGCTTGCCGGACTTAAGGGGGACGTCGACCGTCGAACCCTTCTCGCGGTAGCGGGAATTCAGGAGTACGTTGACCGTCTTACCGTTAAGGCGGAAGACGGCGTCGCCGTTGAGGGCGAAGCACTCGATCGTGTTCCATTCACCGAAAGGCTTCTCGTCGTAATTCGTGCCGTGCCAAACGCGGGCGTTGACGGTCGTTACGGCGCCCTTCGGGTCATAGACGCGCTTCTTGACCGGATCTTCGGTGCGGATCGGGATCTCCGCCATCGCGCCGGACAAAGGCCACCAGTCACCGATATCGCCCTCTTGGACCTGCAGCTCCTGGCTGCGCATCCAGAATTTTCCGGTAGCGCCGTGTTCTCCGACGCAGAAGATCAGGATACCGTTATCGCGAACCGCGGTCAGTCGGGGTTCCCAGCGTTTCTCGCCCCAGCGCTGTTCCGTCTTCAGATGGAAGTTGTCGAACGAAGCCAACGAGCTGAGCGCGCCGAAGACCTGTCCGGTGATATGAAGGACCGTCTCGCCGTCGACCTGCCGGGTCGTGAAGACCTTGAGGGGGTCATTGTTGAGGCCGAGGACCGGGTCGTCTTTCGGCTTGGCGCCGCGGACGTAGCCAGGGAGCTCATAAGCGCGATGGACCGGCCCGAGCCACTTCTCCCACTGGGAGAGCTGAGGGTCGAGCAAGGGTTGGAAGGTCGGCTCGGCGGCGTCGGCGAGGGCGCCGAGGCTGAACAGGGAAAAGAGAGCGAGGCGCATCGGCTTAGCGGACGTCGCGCCAGAGCCAGGTCAGCGCCTCCGGGAGGAGCATGGCGCCGTGGCGGCTGTTATGGGTGCCCTGACCTTCGACATAGACGTGGTCATAGCCTTTCTCTTTAAGGGCCGCGGCCATCTTACGGTTGGCCTCGGGCCAGCTGCCGTGCTCGTTGAGCAGGTCGTTGGCGCCTTCCTGCTGGTAGACGCGGATATTCTTGCGCGGGTTGGCGCGGACCCATTCCGGATAGACGTCTCCGCCGGTCTCCTTGCCGCCGCTGAGGTTGGCGCGGATCTTGGTGAAGCTGCCGATGGTCGTGAAGACCTTGCTGAAGGCATCGGGGCGATGCCAGGCGGCGTTGAAGGCGCAGATGCCGCCCGACGAAGATCCGGCGATGGCACGACGGGCCGGGTCCTTGGAGAACTTCACACCCTTGGATTCCGCGAGCGGGATCATTTCCTCGAGCAGGAACTTCACATAGAGGTCGGTGACGCTGTCGTATTCGAAGGAACGGTTCGACTTGCCGAGCGGCCGGCCCTTCTTGTCCTTGCCGTTTGGGTTCTTGGGATCAGGCACGAAGCCCGGGGCGATGAACAGGGCGATCGTCACCGGCATCTTCTTTTGGGCGATCAGGTTGTCGAAGACGACCGGCACACGCCAAGCGCCGTTACGCGAGGCATAGCCGGGACCGTCCTGGAACACCATCAGCGCGGCTTCCTTGGTGGGATCATACTGGGCCGGTACGTAAAGAGCCCACTTACGACCATAACCCGGGAAGGTCTTTGAATCCGTCATCTCAAATTCGGTCACGACGCCCTTGGGTACGCCGGCCTTCTCCTGGGAGTCAGGGCCGAGGACGTATTGCGCGTCGTAGTCGGGCTTCTTGGGGTCGGCGCCGAACAGGCTGATAGCCAGCAGGCAGGGGAGCAAGCGGAGGAGCTTCATAGGGGTGTTCTGATAAGAAACACCTCACGGGGCTGACACAAGCCCAAGCGGGGTCAGCGGGCGGGCTCGTGGCCGACCTTCCGAAGCCGCCAAAGCTCGGGGAAACGCCAGTGGGTCAGGCCCATCACCCCGAAGGTCGCCAGACCCCCGAAGACCACTGAATTGACCGTGCCCATCAGGCGGGCGGCCAGGCCGGACTCGGCCATGCCCAGTTCGTTAGAGCAGCCGATGAAGACCGCGGTCACGGCCGAGACGCGGCCCATCATCTCCGGCGGAACAGAAGTCTGCAGGATCGTCTGACGGATGATCACGTTCACCGCGTCGGCGGCACCGGCGACCAGGAGGAATATGATGGAGAAGACGAAGGCGGCCGTCAGGCCGAGGCCGAGGGCGTTCGCCAGCACGATCGAGAGCGCGAACCCGATGGTACTCAGGCCAAAGATGGCGAACGATCCGTAAAGGGTCGGACCAGCATGGGCTAGCGGCGGCCGCACGATGAGGTAGAGAGACATCAGGACGGCCCCGATCGAGGACGCCGCACGTAAGAGGCCGAAGCCGAAGGCACCGACTTGCAGCATATCGGCGAAGATCGGGAGCAGGGCGACCGCCCCGCCGAGCAGGACGGCGAACAGGTCCATCGTGAAAGCCCCGAGCATCACGCGTTGGCTGAGCATGAAGTCGATGCCCTGGCTGAGACTGGTAAAGATCGGCTCCGGGTTACGAGACTGCAAGGTATGCGTCGGCCGAAGCACGATGGTCAGCCCGAGCGAGATCGCGAAGCAAAGCGACATGGCCGCGTAGGCGACGTTCTCCGCATGCGCCAGGCCGTTGCTCTCACCGAGCCATACCATCAGGCCCGCCAGCCCGGGGCCGATTACGCAGGCGAGTTCGAAGAGCGTATTACGCCAGCGGACGCCACCAGGAATGAGGTCGCGCGGGAGGATCTCGGCGATGAGCGCTTGCCGGGCGGTCGTGAGGAAACTGCGGGCGAGACCGCCGAGGACGATCACACCGTAGATGACTGTCAGCTGGGCCCACCGGTCGGTCAGGAATTCAGGTATGAATAGAAGCAGCCCCAAGCAGAACATCGCGGACAGCGCACCGATCGCGATGCGCCGGCGGTTGTTCGTGTCGGCCACGTGACCGGCGAAGAGGACCGCGCTGACGAAAGGGATGACCTCGGCCAAGCCGATCGCCCCGAGCGCCAAGGCGCCGTTGTCGCCTCCGTCCTTGGTCAGGCGGAACACCTGCCAGGCGACGGCGACGTTCTGGATCTGGATGGCCAGCGTGCCGAGGACGATCGACGCCAGATACAGCCGGAAGGACCGGGAGGAGATGGCTGAAGGTGGCGCCGACATGGACATCGGGGTCACTATCGAATGAAGCGAACGACTTAGGCAATCACCGCTTTGACCACGTGGCCCGCGACGTCCGTCAGACGGTAGTAACGTCCTTGGAACTTGAAGGTCTGCCGCTCGTGGTCGACGCCGAGGAGGTGCTGCATCGTGGCATGCAGGTCGTGCACGTGGACCGGGTCCTTAACGATGTTGTAGCCGAACTCGTCGGTCTGACCGTGGACATGGCCGCCTTTGACGCCGCCGCCGGCCATCCAGAGGCTGAAGCAACGCGGGTGGTGGTCGCGCCCGTAAGAGTCCTTAGTGATCTTGCCTTGGCTGTAAGCCGTGCGGCCGAATTCGCCGCCCCAAATCACGAGCGTGTCTTCCAGCAGGCCGCGCTGCTTGAGGTCCTTGATGAGGGCCGCCGAAGCCTGGTCGGTCTGTTTGCACTGGCGCTTGATGCCGCCGGGCAGGCCGCCGTGCTGGTCCCAGCCCTGGTGGAAGAGCTGGACGAAGCGTACGCCCTTCTCGATGAGTCGGCGCGCCTGCAGGCAGTTGGCGGCGAAGGATCCAGGCGTCTTCACGCTGTCCCCATACATCGCGAGGGTGGAGGGCGACTCCTTCGAAAGATCGGCGACCTCCGGCACGCTCGTCTGCATGCGATAGGCCATCTCGGCCTGCGCCAGACGGGCGTCTACTTCCGGGTCGAGTTCCGCGGCGCGCTGGTCGGCATTGAGCTTACCGAGCGTGTCGAGCATGCCACGTCGGGCATGCGGCGAGACGCCTTCAGGGTTCGTCAGGAAGAGCACCGGTTCCTTGCCGGCCTTGAACTGCACGCCTTGGTGTTCGGAAGGCAGGAAGCCCGCGCCCCAGAGGCGCGAGTAAAGAGGCTGGTCTTTCGTGGCGTCCTGCGAGACCAGCACGATGAAGGCCGGCAGGTTCTCGTTCATGCTGCCAAGTCCGTAGGAAGCCCAAGCGCCCATCGAGGGACGACCCGCGACCTGATTACCCGAGCAGAAGAACGTGATGGCCGGGTCATGGTTGATGGCCTCCGTGTGCATCGAACGGATCACGCAGATATCGTCGGCGACCCCACCGGTGTGACTCATCAGGTCGCTGTATTCGACGCCGCTCTGTCCATACTTCTTGAAATCCGCGAACGAGCCCGCCAACGGCAGCGTAGCCTGGTAACCGCTCATGCCGGTCAGACGCTGGCCTTGACGCACCGAGTCAGGCAGCGGTTGCGTGTGTTTTTCGCGGAGCAGCGGCTTGGGATCGAGGGTCTCGAAATGCGAAGGTCCGCCGGCTTGGAAGAGATAGATGACGCGCTTCGCCTTGGCCGGGAAGTGGGTGCCCTTGGGCAAGGGCGCCGCGTGGGCGTCGCCGACGATGCCGCGAAGCGCGAGGGCGCCGAGGCCGAGGGCGGACGTGCCGAGGAAGTGCCGACGCGTGGGCTGCATCAGGCCGTCATAGGAAGGAAGTTCGGCGGACATGGTCAGCGGGAGGTGACGGCGGCGTCGCTCGCCAGGATGGTGGAGCAGACGAGGGTGAGAGCGGCTAGGGCCGGATCGGCAGGCATTTTCGGCATCGCCGGGGCAGGGGGCGGAGCGGCCTGCTTCTTCGCCTTGGCATCGGTCTTCTTCGGTTCGGCTTTGATCACGACCGGCGCTGGCGCGAACTGCGGCGGGTTGGCCTTCTGCGTCGCGTAGAGCTCGGTCAGGGCGGCGAGTTCCGCGGGGCGGGGCGCACGGGTGCAGACTTGGCGGAAAGCCTCGGCGATCTGCGCGGCGGGGTCGGCGGACGACTTGCTCACGCGCGTGGCGAGATGCTTGGCGGCTTCGACGAAGCCGGGATTATTTAGGAGCACCAAGGCCTGCAGAGGCGTATTGGTGTTAAGTCGCTTCGGCTGACAGACCTCACGGGAACCCGCGTCGAAGATGAGCATGTTATCCGGCGGAGCGGTGCGCTTACGGTAGGTATAGACGCTGCGACGGTTGGCGGATTCCTGGACGCTTTCGCCACCGACCTTCTCGACCAACTTGCCGGAGGCTAGCAGCGCCTGGTCTCGGACCATTTCGGCTGTCAGGCGGAGCACCGGACCACGCGCCAGCAGCAGGTTCGCCGGATCTTTCTCGCGGGCCTCCGCCGTCGGGGTCGAGGCTTGCCGGAACGTCGAGCTCAGCACGAGACGGCGGAGCATCGCTTTGGTGTTCCAACCACTGCGGATGAAGTCGACGGACAGAGTGTCGAGCAACTCCGGGTGAGTGGGCAGGTCGCCTTGCATGCCGAGGTTCTCGCTCGAGGCGACGAGGCCGGCGCCAAAGACCTGGGCCCAGAGTCGGTTGATGATGACGCGTGAAGTCAGCGGATGCTTCGGATCGGTCAGCCACTTCGCCAGGCCGAGGCGGTTCTTCGGGAGCTCGGTGCTCCACGGGTAGATGCGGGCGGGAATGCCTGGCTCGCAGGGCTTGGAGAAGTCGGGCTTGTCGTATTCTCCGCGGGTGAGCACGAAGGATTTCGGGGCGAGCGGCGAGTGTTCCATCGCGAAGAAGGCGGGCGCAGTTTCCTCGTGGGCGGCGAGAGCCCGGCGGGCTTGCTGGACGCGTTCCCAGGCTTGGGCGAAAGCCGGGTCGGCCCGGCGCAGAGCGTGTTCCGCGTGGACCGAGGCGGGGAGGGAGTCGACGGAGAGCCCGTGGTGGACGGCGACCTCGGCGGGCGTCAGAGCCGTGCGCCAGAGCTGGACCTCGTCGAGAGAACCGTTGCGGAAGCCGGCATCGCGGGAGCGTGAGCCGATCTCCAGGGCGTTGTCACGGGGCTTGGCGTGGAGCGTGTCGCGGATGACCGTCGTCTTCACTTCGCGGCCGTCGACGTAGAGGCGGAGTCCGGCGGCTTTCGAGGAGCCATCGTAGGTCGCCGTCACGCGACGCCATTGATCGATGGGCAGAGCGTCGACCATTTCGACGGAGGCGGCGCTGTTGGGCCAGAGGTGGATCATGCTCCAGCGGAGCTTGCCTTGGGTCACCAGCAGTTCGATGCCCGTCGCGTCGCCGTCGCCCGTGTAGAAGCCCGTCGAGTGCAGGACCGTCGCACGGGCGTTCTTTTCGCCGAGACGCATGAAGGCCGAGAACGTGAAGGCATCCAAGCGGCCCAGCTGCTTGAACTCCGGTAAGATGAAGCCGGCATCGCCGTCGAACTTTACCGCCTGGCCTTTGACGCCCGGCACCAGCTGCAGGTCATCGGGAGAGCCGCGGCGTTCGAACTTGGCGGGCTTGCCGCCGGCGACCGTGTCATCGACGCCCGTCTTCGTGAAAACTTCGAGCGGGAAATGGGCGACCGGGGCGGGCACCTTCACTTCGGCCTTGGCCGTGGCGGTGTGCGCGGTGATGAGACCTTGTTCGGCTGCGCTCACGGCGGCGCGGAGGTCGGCTTCCTTCCGGCGTTCTTCGTCGGACTTATACAGGCGGACGAAAGGTGGCGGCACTTCACCGTGGAAGGACAGGAGACCGTTCTCGTTCTGGTCGCCGAACATCGCCGCCATCGAGAAGTAGTCCTTCTGCGAGATCGGGTCGTATTTGTGGTCGTGGCAGCGCGAACACTCCATCGTCAGACCCATGAAACCATAGCCGGCGGTCATCACGCGGTCATTGATACCGTCCTGGCGAAACTCCTCGGCGATCGAGCCGCCCTCGAAGGTCATGCGGTGAATGCGGTTGAAGGCTGTCGCCACGCGCTGGTCTTGGGTCGGGTGGGGGAGGAGATCCCCGGCGAGCTGTTCCGTCAGGAACTGGTCATACGGCTTGTTGTCGTTGAAGGCCTTCAGCACCCAGTCCCGCCAAGGCCAGGCGAACATCGCCTTGTCGCCCGTGTAGCCCCAGGTGTCGGCGTAACGCGACAGATCGAGCCAGGAGACCGCCAGATGCTCACCGTAACGAGGGGAGGCCAGCAGGGCATCGACGCGCTTCTCGTAGGCGTCGGGCGAAGAGTCTGCCATGAAGGCATCGACCTCGGCGATCGTCGGGGGTAGTCCGGTCAGCGCGAATGAGGCGCGGCGCAGCAGGGTCGCACGGTCGGCAGGGGCCGACGGACGAAGCCCTTTCTTGGCGGCGGCTTGGGCGATGAAAGCATCCAGAGGATCCTTCGGCCAGGAAGGGTCAGCAATCGTTGGGGTCGGATGAGACTGCGGGCTCACGAAGGCCCAGTGCGGGTCGTATTTCGCGCCTTGTTTCACCCAGCGAATCAGGATGTCTTTCTCCGACTTAGAGAGCGGGCGATGCAGTTCCGGGGGTGGCATCACGTCTTCCTCGTCTTCGCTCAGGATACGCTGTACCAGCGCGCTGTTCTTGAGATCTCCCGGTGCGATCGCCACATCGCCGCTTTTCAACTTCTTCGTCGCCCCGGCAAATTCATCGAGACGCAGGCCAGCCTTACGACCCTTGTCGGCGTCAGGTCCATGACATCCGTAGCAGCGGTCGGAAAGGATCGGACGCACCTCGCGATTGAAGTCCACCGGTGCGTCGGCCGCGTAAACGACGGCAGCGCCGAGCAAGCAGAGCAGAGTAATGGCGTGCGTGGGGCGCATCAGGGGTGCAGACACTCAACGCTGAGGCCTAGTTCCTGTCGAACGATGAATAAGGGATAGGGTCGCTTACTCATCTCAATCTCCATCGATTAACTCGACGCTCTCTCGATCATCGTAAGTGCTCTCGCTTCATGCCCCTGACCACCGCATTTGCTCGCTCGATTTCTTTCGGTCTTATCCACCCACCCTAATTCGTCCGAACCGTACCGTTGTTTAACCCTCCATTATGATAAATGAATGAATCGCTCATATCTGTCATATAAGATGCTTTTCGATCATTTAATCTTGACAAACGCAGGGGTTTCTACCGAATTAGGGCCATGGCGACCAAACTCTTCGGAACGGACGGCATTCGCGGACGAGCTAACGAATATCCGATCACCCCGGAAATTGCCCTCCGTATCGGCCAGGCGATCTCGAGGGTGCTGCGTTCCAGCGGGGCCAATCACAATCGCGTCATCATCGGCAAGGACACCCGCATCTCCGGCTACATGCTTGAGACCGCGCTGACCAGCGGGCTGGTCTCCAGCGGCATGGACGTCTTCCTCGTTGGTCCGATGCCGACGCCGGCGGTCGCGCATCTGACGAAGTCCATGGGCTGCGGCGCCGGCATCATGCTGACCGCTTCGCATAATCCCTACGAAGACAATGGCCTGAAGATTTTCGGACCGGATGGCTTCAAGCTCTCTGACGACCTGGAAGCGCTCGTCGAACAGGAAGTCCTTTACGACGTGAAGGCCAACGGCGTCACCGGCGACAAGATCGGCAAGGCCTACCGCATCGACGATGCCCGCGGTCGCTACATCGAATTCGTCAAGCACAGCCTCGGTAATGCGAGCCTCGACGGGATGAAGATCGTCGTGGATTGCGGTCATGGCGCGGGCTACCTCCTGGCGCCACTCATCTTCAAGGAACTCGGCGCCAAAGTCGTGAAGCTCGGCGTCGAACCCGACGGCATCAACATCAACGCCGGTGTCGGCGCCCTTTATCCGGAGTTCGCTGGCAAGGTCGTGAAAGAGCAGGGGGCCGACGTCGGCATCTCGCTCGACGGCGACGCGGACCGCGTGATCTTCAGCGACGCGACCGGCGCCTGCGTATCCGGTGACCGTATCCTGTCGCTGTGCGCCTTGGCCTTGAAGGAAGAGGGCAAGCTCAGCGGCAACACGATGGTCTGCACCGTGATGTCGAACCTCGGTCTGCATGAAGCCATGCGCAAGGCCGGCGTCGGCGTGGTCACCACGGCGGTCAGCGATCGGCACGTCATCGAGGCCCTGCGTAAGGGCGGGTATTCATTCGGGGGCGAAAACTCCGGTCACCTCATCTTCGCCGATTACGCGTCGACGGGCGATGGCATCCTCAGCGCCTTGCAGGTCCTGCGGTTCATGCGGAAGAAGGGCGCCACCTTGGCGGATCTCGCCGCGGGCATGCGGGAATACCCACAGGCCTTGGTGAACATGAAGGTCCGTTCCCGGGTGCCGCTGAGCCAGCTGCACTCGTTGCAGGAAGAGATCAGCAAGGCGGACGCGGCTTTCGGTAAAGTCGGTCGCCACCTCATCCGCTACTCCGGCACGGAGAACAAACTGCGCATCCTCGTCGAACACCAGGACCAAGGGGAGGTCGACCGCTGGTCCCTGGCCTTCAAGTCCGCCGTGGAGGCTGATTTCGCGTCCCTCTGAGATGGCTACGTTCTTCCTCGCTGAAGCCGGAGAGACTCCTGGCTGCCACCCCTTGACCCTCACGCGGTCGCTCGGTGATTTCCCATTGGCGAACATCCCGTTGCGACGCCATCAGGCGGCGGCGCTGCTGGCGCTCGGACTGTCGGAAGTTTCGGGAGCTGATGCCGATCTGACCGTTCATGCCTCGGCCTGGTTCTCGTCCGCAGAACTGGCGACCTTCGTCGCTGATATCTCCTATGGCAGCATGACGACTGCGGACGGCGTCGTCTTGGTCGCCCGCAAAAGCGGCGGCCGCGAATTGCGCGCCAGCCAATCTTTCGCCATCACCTACGCCTGGGATCTGCTGCGGGCGAATGTCGAAGCGATGACGACTCGTAAGACTTACGCTCAGGAATCCGGCGCGCACGCGTCGCTCTATGTCGACGGACGCCTACAGGTCGGCAAAGGCACCAAGATCCTGCCGGGCGTCGTCATCGAGGGCGACGTCATCATCGGCGACAACTGCAAGGTCGGTCCGAACTGCTATATCCGCGGCTCCACGTCCATCGGCGACAAGTGCCACGTCGGCCAAGCCGTCGAGATAAAGAACTCCATCCTCCTGCCAGGCACGAATGTCGGCCATCTATCCTACCTCGGGGATTCCATCCTCGGCGAGAAGGTTAACTTCGGCGCCGGTACGATCACTTCCAACCTGCGTCACGACGGTGGGGCGCACCGTAGTCCGGTCGCCGGACGCATGGTCGACACCGGCCGCCGTAAGCTAGGCGCGATCGTCGGAGACGGCGTCCATACCGGCATCCATACCTCGGTCTATCCTGGGCGTAAGCTCTGGCCCAAGACCTCGACCTTGCCCGGCGCCATCGTCGACAAGGATATCCTTTCCTGACCATGTGCGGCATCGTCGGCTATGTCGGTCGCCATGCGGCCACTCCTGTCCTCCTCGGCGGCCTTCGCCGGCTTGAATACCGAGGCTACGATTCGGCGGGACTGTCCTTACAAGACGGCAGCGAGCTCCTGACCCTGCGGTCCGTGGGCAAGGTCTCCCGTCTGGCCGACAAGGTCCGGGCAGAGTGGACCGAGGAACGACAAGCCAGCTGTGTCGTCGGTATCGCCCACACCCGCTGGGCTACCCATGGCGCGCCGACCGAAGCCAACGCCCACCCGCACGCCGATGCCAGCGGGCGTATTCGTCTCGTTCACAACGGGATCATCGAGAACTACCGCGCCATCCGCGCCAAGCTCGAGGCTAAGGGACACGTCTTCGCTTCAGAGACCGACACCGAGGCCGTCGCCCGGCTCGTCGGCGAATATTACAAAGGAGACCTCCGCAAGGCCGTCATCGCGGCCCTACGACAAGTCGAGGGAGCTTACGGCATCGCCGTCATCTCCGCCGACGAACCCGGACGTATCGTCGTCGCGCGGAAAGGCAGCCCGCTCGTCATCGGTGTCGGCGAAGGGGAGTGCCTGATCGCTTCCGACCCCTCGGCCCTCATCTCGCACACGCGGAGGGTCATCTATCTCGACGATGGTGATGTCGCCTTGGTTACCGCGGACTCCGTGGATATCACGGACCTCAACCACGCGCCTATGGATCGGGACGTCGCCGAATTGGAGTTCGAACCTGGGGCCGTGGAGAAGGGCGGCTACGACCATTTCATGCTCAAGGAGATCCACGAGCAGCCCGAGTCGGTCCGGAACGCCCTCCGCGGCCGCCTAGATACCTTGAACGGCACCGCGGTCCTGTCCGGCATGGGCGCCAGTGCCCGCGAACTCCTCGACCTGCAGCGTATCGTCATGGTCGGTTGTGGAACATCGTTGCACGCCGGCATGGTCGGCGATTTCGCGTTCGAAGAACTCGCCGCGCTCCAGGCGGAGGTCCAACCCGCCGCCGAATTCCGTTACCGTAATCCTTTGGTCGACGGGCGTGACCTCGTCGTCGCGATTTCGCAGTCAGGCGAGACCGCCGACACGCTGGCCGCCGTCCGGGAGGCCAAGGACAAGGGCGCGATGATCATGGGGCTCGTCAATGTCGTCGGTTCGACTATCGCCCGGGAGACCGGGCGGGGGGTGTATCTGCACGCCGGACCCGAGATCTCCGTCGCCTCCACCAAAGCCTTCACCGGCCAGGTCGCCGTCCTTTTGCTCATGGCGCTTAAGCTGGGCCGTGGCCGTCGTTTGTCCCGCGAGCGTGGCCTTGCCTTGGCTGCCGAAATCGGCCGCCTGCCTGAACTCATCGAAGCCGTGCTCCGACAGGACGCCGCCATCGCGAAGGTCGCGGAGTCCATGGTGAAGCACGAGCACGCGTTCTTCCTCGGCCGCGGCCCGATGTATCCCGTCGCCCTAGAGGGTGCCCTGAAGCTCAAGGAGATCTCCTATATCCACGCCGAAGGTTATCATGCCGCTGAACTCAAGCACGGCCCCATCGCCTTGCTGACCCCCGGTATGCCCGTCGTCGTGCTCGCCAATCGTTCACCGGTCGTGGACAAGACCTTGGGTAACGCCGAGGAGTGCAAGGCGCGCGGCGCCCACATCATCGCCCTCGTGACCGAAGGCGGCCCCGAAGCGGCGATTGCCGATGAAGTCATCCGCATCCCGGACTGCGACCCCTTGGTCGCCACCATCCCGGCCGCCGTGGCGCTCCAGCTGCTCGCTTATCACGTGGCACGCTTGCGCGGTTGCCCGATCGATCAGCCGAGGAACTTGGCGAAGTCGGTCACCGTCGAGTAAGGATATCGCCTCAGCGATACACCTCAGGGCCTTGTCGTTGCTGACCGCGGTCGGAAGGCCTTCCTCGGTGCCCCATGAACGAACGCTCCAAGAAGAAGTGTCGGTGCTGCCAGAAGACCCTGCCGATGGGTCAGTTCCACCGTCTCGAAGGCACCGCGACCATCCATCCTTTCTGCCGGCCGTGCCTGGTGACCGCGGCGCGGCGCCGTTCGGCTCGCCGGGCCGAGCAACGCACACCTAAGACGCGCTGCTGCGCCCAGTGCGGGCAGGATCTCCCCGTGCAGATGTTCCACTGGCTCCGGGCCTCGGGCAGCTTCCACAGCTATTGCCGGCCTTGTCACGCCGCCTACATGGCCGAGCGCTACCGGCGCCTGCAGGACGGGCGCCGGAAGTGATGGAAAGGTTTCCCGCTGGTGGCTGGACGGGGACTTGAACCCCGAACCAATTGATTAAGAGTCAACTGCTCTACCATTGAGCTATCCAGCCAGACAGCGGGATGGGAATGAGTGCAAGACGCGGGCAGGATTTCAAGAGCAAATGCACATTAATCGGCGAAGCCGAAGAACGGGAGAGAAAGGGGAGGTTCGGAGTGGCCAGACCGGGACTCGAACCCGGAACCAATTGATTAAAAGTCAACTGCTCTACCATTGAGCTATCTGGCCTGCCGAACACGAAGATTACGACACGCTCGACCGCACGGGTAAAGGAAAATTGACCTCAGCGATGACCGCGCTGCCGGACGGCCTCGAAGAGGCAGACCCCGGCCGAGACGGAAACGTTGAGGCAGGGCACCTGACCGAGCATCGGGATCCGGAGCAGGAAGTCGCAGGTCTCGGCCGTCAGATGACGGATGCCGTCGCCTTCGGCGCCGAGCACGATCGCCAGGGGGCCGGTGAGCTTGGCGGCGTAAAGGGACTGGCTCGCCTTGTGGTCGGAGGTACCGGCCAGCCAGACGCCGGCGTCCTTCAGCTTCACCAGGGCGTTACGGAGGTTATTAGCCTGCACGATCGGCATGGTCTCGGCGGCGCCGACCGCCACCTTGCGGACCGTATCGGTGACCGGAGCGGAATTCTTGCGGGTGATCACCACGAAGGCGCAACCGGCGCACTCGGCGTTGCGGAGGCAGGCGCCGAGGTTGTGCGGGTCTTGGACGCCGTCGAGGACCAGGATGAGCGGGTCCTTGACGTCCTTGAGCAGGGCAGGGATGTCCCCCTCGTCATAAAGCCGGACCGGCTTATGCAGGTCGGCGTGGCGCGGGGCGCGATCGTTGCTCCGGGCCATGGTCGGATTACTTACGGGCGAGGCGGCCCTGGGCGTGCAGCGCTTCGGCGATCTGGATCGCGTTGAGCGCGGCGCCTTTCCAAAGCTGGTCGCCGGAGACCCAGAGGGAGATGCCGTTGTCGAAGAGGGTGTCCTTGCGCAGACGACCGACGCCGCACTTCTCCTTGCCGGCGTAGTCGAGCGGCATCGGATACTTCTTGTTCGCGGGATCGTCGCAGAGCTCGGCGCCAGGGAAGGCGCTGATGGCCTTGCGGGCGACGGCGATATCGACCGGACGCTCGAACTCGGCGCAGATCGCGATCGAGTGGGCGCGGAAGACCGGAACGCGGACACAGGTGGTGGTGACCTTGAGGCCCGGGAGGTCCATGATCTTGCGACCTTCGTTGAGCATCTTCATCTCTTCCTTCGTGTAGCCGTCCTCGAGGAAGGAATCGACCTGCGGGATGAGGTTGAAGTTGATCGTGTGCGGGTAGACCTTCGGGGCGAGGGTCTCGCCCTTGGCCCAGGCGCGGGCTTGGGCGTCGAGTTCGCGCATCGCTTCGGCGCCGGTACCGGAGACAGCCTGGTAGGTCGAAGCGAAGAACCGCTTGAGACCGAAGGCCTGGTGGAGCGGGAACAGACCCATCAGCGCGATGGCCGTGGAGCAGTTCGGGTTGGCGATGATGCCCTTATGATCGGCGAGGTGATGGGCGTTGATTTCCGGGATGACGAGCGGGACGTCCGGATACATGCGGAAGGCCGAGCTGTTATCGATGACGATGCAGCCGCGTTTGACGGCTTCGGGGGCCAGAGCGAGGGAGATGGAGCCGCCGGCGCTGAAGACCGCGAAATCGAGGCCTTCGAAGGCTTCCGGCTTGGCTTCCTGGACGGTCCATTCCTTGCCGCCGTAGGTCACCTTGGTGCCTGCGGAGCGGGCGGAAGCCAGGGGGCGGAGTTCGGCCACGGGGAAGTTCCGCTTGGCCATGAGCGCCAGCAGTTCTTGACCCACCGCGCCTGTCACGCCCACGATGCCGATGCGATATGCCATGTTCTGAGTTCGAGTTAGGTTTGAAGAAGGAGGTGACCGAACGCCTGAAAGGGCTGGGTCTGCCTGCCGCTGAACATTGCATCGTTGTGTCGATTGACCAGCAAAAACTATGGTTTTTCGAGGGTCAGGACTGCGAGACCTACGTGGTCAGCACCGCGCGAGCGGGTCGGGGGTGCGTCCAGGATTCCCTGCAGACGCCGGATGGTCTCCATCGGGTCGCTGAGAAGATCGGCGACGGGGCGGCTCCCGGGATGGTCTTCAAGGCCCGCCAGCCTACGGGCAAGCTGTCCGCCGAATGGCCGACGCCGGAAGACAATCTCATCACCTCGCGCATCCTCTGGCTAGAAGGCCTAGAAGCTGGTCACAACCAAGGCACCGATGCCGCGGGCAGGGTCGTGGATACGCATCGCCGCTACGTCTACATCCACGGGACCAACCAGACCGATAAGCTCGGTCAGCCGAACAGCCACGGTTGCGTGCTGCTTTCGGATCGGGATGTCATCCGGCTTTACGGGCTCGTGCCAACCGGCACCCCAGTGCTGATCCGCGCTTAGCGCGCCGGCTCGGCCGCGGGCTTCTCACCAGTGCCCGCCCAGGTCTCGAGCATCTGCTTCACCACGGGACCCGCCGTCTTGCCGCCCCAGGTATTGGTATCGAGTTGACCTTCGACGAGGACGCAGAAGGCGACGACCGGATTGTCCGCCGGGGCGTAGCCGATCATCCAGGCGAGGTGCGCTTTCTCGCCCTTCTTGAAATATTCGGAGGTGCCGGTCTTGGCGGCGATTGGCAGGCCTTGGATGCGGGCGCTGCGACCGGTCCCTTCTTCGACGCAACGGACCATACCGCCGCGGACGGCGTCAAGCTGGGCCTTGCTCAGGCCGATCGGGGTCGAGCCACGGTGACGTCCGTCGCGGTCCGAGGCGTGGGTGATCGTCGGGATGGTCCGGGTTTCGCCGCGTGCCAACGAGGCCGCGAAGGAGGCCATATGGAGAGGGCTGGTCAGGAGGTAACCTTGGCCGATCGAGAAGTTCGCGGTGTCTCCGTCCTGCCAGGCTCCGGCCTTGATCCGTAGTTTATATTCCCGATCCGGGACGACCAAGCCGCGGCCGGCGGCGTAAGGAAGTTCGGTGTGAGCCCCGCCGTTGGCGTCAGGCGACGAAGTCGACTCCAGCAAAGGAGTGTCGAGGCCAAAACGACGGGCTTCGGAGGCCAGTGCGTCGGGTCCGGCGCGCAGGCCGATCTGGTAGTTCCAGACGTTGCAGGAGATCGCCAGCATCTTGTCGAGGTCGACGTCGCCATAGCCGACCGGTTCATGCTCGGGGAAGTCGCGGTCACCGACGCGATAGAAAGCGCCGCATTCGAGGATGTCGTCCCAGTCCACCACCTTCTTGCGCATGCCGGCGATGGCGGTGACGATCTTGAACGTCGAACCAGGCGGGTAAAGTCCTTGGGTCGCGCGATTGAGCCAGGCGCCGGACTTTTCGACTTCGTCGTAGTGGCTGGCGGTGATCCGTCCGGCGAGCCGGTTGGGATCGAAGGTCGGCTGGCTGGCGAGCGCGAGGATCTCGCCGGTGTGCACGTCGAGCATGACGGCCGCGGCCGGCAGCGGCACGCCTTGCGAATCCTTGATCTCCGCCAGCGCCTGTTCGGTGGCACGTTGGATCCTCAGGTCCAAGGACAGGTTGATATTGCTGCCTTGGACAGGCTCGCTGTATTTCAAGCGGGTCTGATTATAGCCGGAGGACGTCTTGGTCCATAGCTCCCAGCCGCTGAGGCCCTTGAGAACGTGATCGAAGGAGAGTTCGACGCCGGCGGCGCCGGTCTTACCCGTCTGCCGAAGCTTCTGCATCGATTCGCTGCGCACCTCGGCGATATCTTCGACGTTGGGCGGAAGCTCCTCGGAGTCTTTCACGTAACCGAGGACGTGGGCGGCCATGCCGCCGTAAGGATAGGTGCGGATGATGTCCGATTCCAGACGGATGGGACCCTCGACCGGGAACTGCTCGATGAAGCGCGCGACGGCCTTGACGCCTTCGTCCGGTCCGGCCGGCACGTTCGCGACCGGAAAAGCCAGGTCCGCGACGAGCGTGAAGGGCAGGGCGCGGCGCTCGCGCAGGTGCTTGCGCAGGTCTTCGATGTTCACCTTGCGCTCGCCGGGCGGATCCAGAGGCGAGGCCTTGCCCGGGGCGGGCTTCCGCACGGTCTTCCGTTGGTTCTCGTCGATGACGAACCAGACCTTGTTGAGCCAGCCTTGGAGGACGTTGACGCGCGCGAGTTCCATCACGCGTTCGGTATCCACCTGCACCGCCTGACGGGCACGTTCGGCGGCGAGGAGCCGGAGATACTCGGAGCGGAACTCCTTCTGCAGGGCGGCGAGATCGGCCTTCACGCTCCAACGGGCGCGATTATCGACGAGCACGAAACCATTACGGTCATAGATGCGACCACGGGCCGGCGGACGCAGCACGATGCGCCGGCTCTGGTTGTCGGACTGTTCCTTCAGGTCGCTCGACTGGATCAGCTGACGAAAGGCGAGCCCGCCGGCGACGTAAAGGAAGCCCAAGGCGAAGATCCCGAAGACCGCATACAG
>Ga0315909_10002640_pt1 | contig 22684 bp, 31 predicted proteins | sample LakEriMetagenome_11_FD_203527 | JGI IMG/M metagenome (GOLD analysis project Ga0315909, IMG submission 203527) | Freshwater fungal communities from buoy surface, Lake Erie, Ohio, United States - Buoy 2 MA125 | ecosystem: Environmental > Aquatic > Freshwater > Lake | place: USA: Lake Erie, Ohio...
TCGGCAATCACGGCTGCACGGTAGGTAGCAACAGCGGCAGGCACATCCACATTACGCTCAACCTTGCGGATAATCATCCAGTCAGTCGATGCTAGGAGTGAACCAGCGGCAGTCTTAACTGCGGCAATCTCGGTAGACTTTAAGCCCTTGGTTACTAGACGCTCGGTAGAATCAACCATAACTGGGTTTGCTGGGTCTGAGTTGTCTAAGACTTTTACAAACATAGGGTTGCCGTCTTGGTCTACTTCTTCACGGTCATCCAGCAGTTTAGCCGTGCCAGCATAGGTCGCTTCTACGGTGCTGTTGGTTTCATTCACACGATAGGTAGGACCAGAGACCCAGTAGTACTTATCGTCAGGGCGGGCGCCATGAATGATTTCCCATACGCCAGCTTGTAGCTTCTCGGCAGGGGTTGAAGAACGCAGGAAAGAGCCAGAATAGGTCTTAGTTCCTACGGTGAACATTACGTCTAAGGGGACAATCTGTACTACTTGTCCGTTTTGTACTACTGCAAAGTTACTCATTTTATTTGCTCCTGTAAAAAATTGTTAACGGGCGAGGGAAAATTTAAAAGGAAATTCCGCAAAAGCCATGTATATGTAAGTGAAACTTGATGAATTTGCAATATTGTTGGCGTTTCTTTGCTTAAAACCGTTAGATACAATATCTAATGAACCAGCAGCAGATGATGCTTCTGCACCGCTAGTATTAGGTTGTAATGCAGAATCAACCACATTATATGTATTGCGTTTAGTATCAAATATTACCCAACCATCTGTGCCTGTTGCTTTTTTGTAAAGAATAAATGCTGGTCTAAACCCTGTGTAAATAAAAGTTCCATCAGCAGAATCATTACCAACATACGAGCCAATTTTGCTATAACCAGCAACCTCGGCAAAACAGTAGGCTACATAAGTAATTCCGCTTCCATTAACGTTATTTTGTGTTATGCCACCTTGTGCGGTAGTAAATGTTGAACTTGAAACGGGATATATTCCACCATTATCATAGGTAGTAATTGTCTGTGATGAACCTGTGGTGTTTAAAAAAACCATATTACCAGCGGTTAAACCTGAATGGTAAACCGCCCAATCGTTAGCACTAGTTCTAGATTTAACAATTACCATACCTGGGGTAACACCAAGTCCATGACCAACAGTAGAACCATTAGTGCCATTACCTGTATAGGTCACAATACTAAATCCAGAAGCAGTGCTAGCGCTTACTGTAGATGTAATAGTTCCTGCTGTGTTGGTTGAACCTGCTCCGTTGGCTTTCCAGTTCCAGCCAACAAAAGTTGCGGCATTTAGATTAATGTTGTTTGTATTTACTGTTGCACCCAGAGTAAATCCGTTGGAATCAAAAGAAATTAGGTTTTGAAAATTAAAGTAAGTTCCTTCTGCCACTGTGTCGTTGCTATAAAGTCCTTTTGTTGAACCAGCACCACGAACAGCATCATAAAGTCCATTAAATAACGCATCTGACCTACCTTTTAACCATACAAAATCGGGCTGAAATCCAACGCCTGTAATTGCATTTGTTGTGCCATTACCTGTATAAAGAACAGGATTAAAGTAATCATTAGCCTGTGTAGATGCAGTAGCACCAATAGTAGGAGTAGGTAAGTTAGTCGTGTTTAGGGTCTTAAATCCAGATGGCGGGGTGTACGAGAAGGGACGTTGACCGAAGTTAATGTCGCCAACTAAAACACCACCAACGTTTCTGTCAGTAATTTGAGCAAAATAAGTGCCACTTGGCAAGCTTGTGTATGCCACACCTTGACTTGTATTATTTTTATAAAACGTCAAAGTTCCGTTATCTAAATCTAAGGCTACACCCATTACATCGCCAGTTGTGTATGTAGCCCCATATGAAACTACTCCAGCAAGACTGTCTTTGTTGCCCGTGTCAGCTTGATATAAATAATAATCCCCAAGCACGGTAGTTCCAGGATACAAAGAAATACCAATTGACGCTATGCCACCGTTGGAACTTGCAACCCATTCCCAATACCATTTACCAGATGAAACCCCAATTGTTCCTGCGGTAACATTTGTTGTAGATGTACTTGTTGATAGCGTTAAGTTTCCGTTAGTCAGCGTTCCGTTGTTTTGCAAAGGATTAAACGTACAGTAATTCCCCCGCCACAACGCTCCTACATCGCCCGCTGTGTTGTAAGGTATCCACTGGGTTGGGACATCGTTCATTGAGTCGTAAGTCGTACCGCTGGTCAATGAGATATTGTTGGTAGTCCAGTTGTTGGAGTTACCTGAGAAGTCGTTACCTAGCGTGGAGGTCGAGGCGGTGTTGGAGAACGGCAAATAAAATCCATTCGTTCCGTATGTGCCTGTGTAAGCTATGGGTTGCCATACGCCTGTCTGGTCGTTAGTAGAGCCGAAGGATGATGGGGTTAGGGCTTGACCATCAATGTAGTTTAATTCGGTTATATAACCGTCAAAAAAATAAGTTGAACCTTGCTGTGCATTTATAAAATAGCCAGTATTACCAGACGCATTCCACAATAATGCTTGGTTTTGATTTGGATAGTTTGCTGTTCCAAATGCAGTTACTTGAACTCCATTGACATAGAATTTAATTCTATTTGACGCAGTAGATTGAGTTGTATCTACCGCTAAAACGAAATGATACCAAGCTGATGGGTCACGGAATACTTGAGTGGTTGATAACTGACCAGTATAAGAAGAGCCATCGTAATAAACATAAATGTCTAGCGTATCGTTTGAATTAAAACGCATCTGACCGTTATAGGTTCCCGTAAAGAATGTATAACCAATCGTTTGGTATGCACCTAAAGTTCCACGTTTACACCAAATAGATTGCGTAAACTTTTGAGTATTCCCGCTTGAAGTAAATGTACGGTTCATATATGCAGAAGCACTAGACCTAAACCGCAAGGACTTACTAATCGGATCGGGGACGCCAGCGATGGGCCAAGTATTCTCCTTAACCGCCTGAGTGACGGACGCCATATCCCAAATACCTTGTGCAGATGTCTGGCTTGGTGTCTGAGGAGTCTTGCGGATAATTCCGCCTGGATATCGTTTACTCATTATCTTGCCCTAGAGATCTTGAAGGGATTTTCTGCAAATGCCATGTATATATAAGTTTCTCCACTTCCAAAAGCACCATTTCTCATTTTAAATCCGTTTGAAAGAATATCCGTTAAATCGGCAGTTCCTTCTGCGTCAGAAGCATTTGCTAATAAATACGGCCCAACCACATTTCCAGTTGCACGGGCTGTATCAACCATACCCCATGCGTTTACACCATCTGAGCGTTTCCACATAATAAATCTAGGTCGAAAACCTGTGTAAATAAAAGCATTATCAGAAGAACCGTTACCAGTAAAAGAACCAAAAGCAGAGTAACCAGCGACTTGTGCAAAGCAGTAGGCTACATAAGTTCCGCCAGAACCATTGATTTGTGGATCCAAACCATATGTTGATGAAGCGTTTGTTAAATTTAAATAAACTGCACCAGTAAAGCCAGTCAACCCTATTGTTGTGCTTGTTTGCACTGCTTGAGAAATAGACCTATGCCAAGTAAGCCAGTTTGAAGAAGCCGTACTTGCGTTTCTTCCTTTAAAAATTACCATTGAAGGAGTAACTCCCAAGCCATGACCAACAGTTTCACCGCTTGTTCCATTACCACTATAAGTAACAATACTAAATCCAGCGGTTGTGTTTGCGGAGACGGTTGAGGTTATTGTGCCTTGGGTGTTGGATACTCCTACGCCATTTGCTTTCCAGTTCCATGCAACATAGGTTCCGCCTGTAATGTTATCTGCCGCATCACCGCCCGTTCCTAATGTAAAACTTGTATTGCCAAAAACTTGAACATAATAGCTACCATTAGCAACTTCAGCGTTAGTTAAATTACTGTATAAAGTTGCGCCAGCACCACGAAGCACATCAAACAAAATATTATTGGTTGAGCTATTTCTGCGTTTAATCCAAACAAAATCAGAGCCACCGCCTGTTGTAATTACTCGATTGCTGGTACTGTTTCCGTCATAAATTGTTGCCCCCATATATTCAATACCAGCCAATATCGTAGGCGTTGGGAGGTTATATGTGTTTAGTGGCAAAAAGCCTGTTGGGGGTGTGTAGGAGAATGGTTGTTGACCGAAGTTAATATTATTTGTTACAGTGCCAGCAGAAGCATTAATGCTAACTGATGGAAAATATGTGCCTGCTAAAATAGAAGAAAAAGCAGTTCCTTGACTTGTATTGTTTTTATAAAAAGTTAAAGTTCTATTGTCTGCGTCAAAAGCTACGCCAATAATATCTCCGTTGCCGTATGTTGCACCATAAGCTGCACCTGAACCATTATTGTATTTTTGACCATCATTTGCATTGTAAGCATAGCCAGTAGCATTATTACCAATATAAGTTGTTAAAGATGCGCTTTGTGTTTCAATGCCTACCATTGCACTATTGTTAGAGCTTGTTTGATATTCCCAATAGAATTTTCCTGAAGTTATTCCAACAGTTGCTCTTGTTGTGTTCCATGATGCTGTTGAGCTAGATGCTTGTAAATTTCCATTAGACATTGCCAATACAGATGTGTCCAAAGGATTCAATACACAATAATTAGCCGTATTTGAGTTCGTGTTGGTCGGCACATCAGTCATCACGTCATAGGTTGAACCTGGTGATGCGTAATTAATATTGTTGGTAGTCCAGTTATTGCCGTTGCCAGAGCCGTCTAAACCTGGGTTAATGATGGTAGTCATTCAACTATCTCCCAAGCAACTGTTTCTTCGTTCCATTTATATGTTTTGCCATCTGTAGGGTATGCTACAGGAGCGCTCCATAAACAAGTATCTTCGCTTAAAGTCCAAGATGCAAATGGTTTTGGTGGGATAAAAGCATCTTTTTGGCTGTCATAAGTAAAGCCAACACCAGCGTAGTTTTTGCGTAATGGTCTGCCTTCAGGATGTTGACCGCCATGTGTGTTATAGCTAGTCTGAACCCACCCTGTTCCAAATAGACCAGAATCAATAACGTCCTGCTCGGCAACAATAACCTGAGTGACGATTCCGTTTTCTACTTTTGCAAAATGACTCATGCTGTATAAGTCCCTGATGATGTGTAAGTAAGAATGGTGTTGCTACCAGATGTAGTTACTGTTGGGCTACCTGTGGTTGTTCCTGTGTAATTAGCAGTTGGGATAGATAGGATAACAACACCAGAGCCACCGTTGCCAGAAGTAACATTTGTAGCACCCTGACCTGAGCCGCCACCGCCACCTCCACCACCGCCAAGGTTTGTTGTTCCGTTAGCAGCATTATTACTACCAGTACCAGGTGAATCACCTCCGCCTGCTCCACCGCCTCCTGAGCCTCCAGCACCTCCTGGATATCCTACATTTGCACCGCCACCGCCACCGCCAGCATATGTTACAGAAGAACCAGATATAGAAGATGCTGTACCTGCACCACCAGCACCAGCAATTGATGTACTTCCTGTTCCTCCAACTGCTGATGCTCCACCTCCACCGCCTCCACCCCATGCAGATGTAGTTGAAGCTGCTGCTCCAGCACCGCCATTATTACCTTGGCTTGGGGATGTTGATGGGGTATTGCCAGTACCGCCTGTTCCATTATTTGTTATACCACTACCGCCACCGCCTGAACCACCACTTCTACCATTAGATACATTAGCAGCACCTCCGCCACCGCCACCAGCAGAAGTAATTGTGCTGAATATAGAACTAGAACCATCTCCACCAGCTTGATAAGAACCGCTACCACCAGTACCGCCAGCACCTACAGTAATTGTGTAAGAAACAGTTTGACCTAAAGATATTGTGCCTGTTCTATAACCACCAGCACCGCCACCACCAGCATAAGCAAGACCACCTGCACCACCACCACCAACAACTAAATAATCAACGTTATATGTTGAAGCTGGTATATTCATCGGCAAATAGAACCCATTCGTACCATACGCACCTGTGTATGGGATAGGTTGCCAGATACCATAAGCATCGGTTGTACCAAAGGAGGATGGGGTTAGCTGAACTCCGTCAACAAAATACATTTCTGCTAAATAGCCATTGTAATAAAGGTCATTATATGTTCCAGCTCGACCAATTCCTGTTGCAGATGTTGTATTTAATGCAGTATCAAAATTTTGACTTGGATATATAGCGGTTGAAAAAGAAGTTACTTGAATACCGTTAACATAAAGTTTTACACGATTAGTGTCTGTGGCTTGAGTTGTATCAACTGCCATAACAAGATGATACCAAGCGGAAGGGTCTCTATAAACAGATGTTGTTATTAAATTAATTTGAAGTCCAGCAACATAATTTGCAATCCTTAATTTATTATCGTTATAAAACTCAAATTCAAAAGAATTATCAAGTGATGTATCCCCAGTTCCAAATATTATCCTTCTTGTATCTAATCCACCAATTTTTGCCCAGGCTGAAAAAGTAAAAGTTCTACGATTTCCAGCACTTGCTGGAGTGCGACTTAAATAAGCAGAAGCACTAGACCTAAATCGCAATGAGTTAGTTAACGGATTATTAACTGCTTGGGGCCAAACTCCCTGTCCTTGATACTGTAGCTGTTGACTGGACGTGTAAATACCGCCAGCCGATTGTGGCGTGACAGTAGGGGCAGTTGGCGAGAGTATTGCGCCTTTGTAGCGATCAGACATCTAAGCCTCTTAGCTGCTAATGTTTTCGTAGGAAAGAACGGCTTCTAAATAGTTAGCTGTTCCCGCTGTAATCACTACGGATTGGTTCTCCATTAAATAAAACGAGGTTGACTTGTCGGTAACAATCAGGGACGCACCCGCTGGTACGGAGATCTGATACGCTAGATCATAAGGTGTACCACCACCAGCAGCGGCTGAGTTAACCGATACCGTGACGTTAGCAGCGGTTGTGCCGTTGACATTAGATACCACGATGTTGTTTACCTTATAGACCAAATTGCTAGAAGCAGCGTTTGATAACAAAACGGTTGCTGAAGTATTGGATAAGGCAACATACGTGGTGTTACCGTAAATTGCTGTTACATTGACTATATTAGGATTTGCCATTTGATTGCTCCATTAGTATCCGAAAATCATCGCCATAGCGATTGCTTTGCCTGTTGAAATGCCACTTGATGGGGTGGTGAAAGAGAGTGTTCCAGAACCATTAGTCTGAAGAACTTGACCGCTGGTTCCATCTGCTGCGGGTAACGTAAAAGTGACGTTAGAGGCAATAGTATCTGCTGCTTTTAGCGATACGTAATTTGTACCATTATCTGTGTCTTCGTAGAGCTTAAGGTTAGCTCCAGCGGCTGATGTTCCAGCTACGTCTAACTGAGTAATACCAGCAATCGTACCGCCAGTAATAGTTGCGGATGGGGTTGCCAATGATGTTAGATAAGTGACTGCATCTACTACGTTAGAGCCTGTATTAAACACAAACATTGTCTTACCAGCAGGAACGGCTGTACCTGTACCTGTGGAGTTCTTAACGGTGATAGCGTCTGCACATCCGTTGTTTACTAGGTAGAGTTTCTCGATGGCTGGAACAATTAAGTTCTGCGCACCGCCAGAAGTACCTGTTAGGTTAAGTCGTAGATTACGGGCTGTTTGAGTGGCGTTGGTGTCTGTTAGGGTTAGAGTAACGGTTCCACTGGCAAAGGTTACATCGGCAGAACCAGTAATGGCTTCTTCTAACGCAGTCCCTAAGTTGGTGTTAGTTGTTGTACCCCAAGTACCAGACTGATCGCCTGTGCCGATAAGCTCGATTTTTAGTGGTGAATAAGTCGATGCCATAATTTATCCTTTATGCCGCTATTTCAACCCAATTGGGCGATTGTGTGTCAATAATATCATTCCAAGTGCCTGTTTGCGAGTCATTTATATCTATCCAGTTTGGTGTTTGTCCGTCATCAATTACCTGCCAAATTAGTACACTTCCTACTTCTCCGACTGCCTGAACTCCCGTAACGCTTACTACCGCACCTATGACTACTGCAATACTTCCAACACTGCCTGTTGCCTGTAACCCTGTGACGTCAATATTCTGTCCAGTAATTACGTTTACTTGAGCCGTAGTTGCAGTTGCCTCTACGCCCGTTAAATCTACAGAACTACCACCCGTAACCGCTACATCGCCTACAGCGGTAGTACTAGAAACCCCAGTTACGCCAACATCCGTACCTTCTTGTACGGTTACACTGCCAACGCTTCCTGTAGCTTGGAGTCCCGTAACTGGAGCATTTGCTGCCGCTTCTACAGAAACTGAACCCTGTACTACGGTTCCTACAACACCTGTTACGTTTACTACCGCAGTCCCAGTAACCGTTACGCTACCAACACTGCCTGTTCCTGCCACCCCAACTACATCTACACCCGTGGTCGTGGTTACTGTTACCGTACCTAAAAATACTGTTCCTGCTACGCCTGTTAGTGCTACGGTTGCCGTACCTGTTATGGATACTGATCCTACCTGCCCCGTACCATTTACACTAGTTACTCCAACATCCGATCCAGCATCGACAGCTACACCTTCTATCTGTCCTGTACCGCTTACCCCAATTACATCGACAACTGCCGATCCTATAATTGTTGCACTGCCTAACTGCCCTGTACCAGAAACTCCTGTTACATTTACTATCGCATCTTGGGTGGTCTGTACAGTAACTGAGCCTACTTGCCCTGCTGCTACTACACCACCGCTATTCTCACTCCAAGGGTTTTCACCCCATCCACCATAGCCCCAACCTCCAAGAGGGACTTCTACATCAGTGTAGTCCTCGCCCCATGGTCCAGCACTCCAAGCACCACTGCCCCAGCCAGAATAGGTTGCCACTGATAAATCACGCTATGCGGATAATGGCGTTACTTGCGTCTGCTGTTGGGAAGACGATGGTAAACGTACCGCTAGTAGAGGTCTTAGCACCACCAAAGTCCAAAATACATACAGAAGGATTACCTGCTGCGGTATCGTTATAAATCATGGCGCCATATGCAGTAATGGTCGCAGAGGTAAACGATAAATCAGCAAAGTCGGTAAAGGCTGTAGTACCCGAAGAAGTTGGGGTTACATTGGTTAATGTACCGCCACCAGCCGAATAAGTACCAGAGTTAGCCACTTCGTTGGTATTTGTATAAGCAGTGGTAGCAGCCGTGAAGGATGCGCTATTGTCATACATAGCTAATTTGAAGGTATTTCCAGTACCAGTCGTAAAGTTATGAACCGCTTGCATAAGCTCCACTTTGAAGCTGGTACACATAAAGTTGCCTGTGAACGCCATTTTTGACTCCTATTCGTCTAAAAGTTTAATTAATTCAGGATGACCAGCTTCCCGTAGCTTGTGAGCTAGTGTTACACGATCAAATTTTACCGCTTCATTCATATAAAAAACCAGAACTTCCCGAATATGATTCCTAAAAGCAATGGCTTGCTCCCGAACCAAAGGATGGGACTGATCCCCTACCTGAATAATCTTATCTAATGCCCGTTCAGCGACTTCCTCTGGGGTAAAGCCACCGTGGTCTTTTGTAAATACTTGGATACCGCTAGACTCGCCTAGCCCTTGTACGCTAATCATCTTACTGGATACCTCACTTGTCCACTTCTATAGGCGTCTTGACGATCCTTAGCATCGCCCAACTGTTTCAGATCTGCCATGGCTGCGTCATAACGACCTTTGTACATCGTCATAGTGTCAGCGTCTGTTTTCATAAAGTTTGCTGCTTCTAAAAGCGCACCATACAACAACACAGAATCAAAATTATCCCCAAGCCAGGTAGTCCCTGCGGTAACAATGGACTGTGGGTAATAGAAATAGTGAAGTTCTACAGCGTAGTTAGAGTTTGGAGTAGGCCCCAAAATAAAGCTATTGTTATCAAAAATAGCGTAATACTCAGGCTCTCCATAGAACGCAGCGTCCGTATCTGGGTAGGATTCACGGATAAAGTTAACATCTTTGTTAAGAAGATAGTGGTACTCATTTGCCGCATTAATCACCGCAAGGCTAAAGGTAGCCAGCCAATCAACAGGAGTCGCTAGGTACTTATTTCCGCTTGTTACATTTCCCGTAACATTCTTACGGAAAGCTGGCATTTGCACCGTGTTATAGATGCGTTGCTCGGCAAGCTGGACAAACCTAGCAATCTGCTCGGCAGACGTAAAAGAGCCTACTGTCGCTGGGAAGTCGTTCTCAGCAAAACCTTTAATAGCAGAAGTTAACTGCGTATAGTTCATCCCATCTTCCCGCTAGACATTCTGCCTTTGGTTGCGGCACCAGCACCACGCATCTCAATCTTGCCGTACTTGTTAACGCCCTTACCGTCAGTCTTATTAATACCGTCAACGGAGATATTCATGGTAGCCATATCTTGAGCGCCAGTCATGCCTTTAGAACTTAGTCCTTTGGCAGAGATTGTTTTGCCCTTCATTGTATGGGGAGGAGCATAGACTTTAGCGTCTCCTACTTCCTTACCCATTACTTTTTTAGAATATTTAGCCATTATCGACCTCTTCCAGCGCTTTTACGCATCATGCCTTGGTTCTTAACCTTAGCTAGGTTACGACCCATTTTCTTCATATCCATCTGGCTCTTACCGCCCATCTTGGGTTTAGCTTTCATACCCAAAACTTTAGGACCGCTATCACCTAGATTTTTACCTTCGGTCTTGCCTTTTTTGGCAACTCCATCTGCGTCTTTCTTAAACATTTTCAACTCCTTATGTTGTTGTTACCGTTACACTTCCTACCAAACAGCTTGGGGCAAGATCATTAGGAGTTAATCCATCATCTCTAGCACCACCAACAGGGTTCCAACCCCACTGGAAAATTCTACTACCGCCTTCTGGAAACCCAACGCCTTGCTCTGTTGTGTCGTTGCTTCCATTAAGTTGTAAACCACTTGTTCCAGATACCGTATAGCTTACATCAGGGCGTGGTTCCCGTACAGCCTGTGGATCATCAACTGGATACATACCTAACGACAATTGCGGTTGATCTGGATCCCAACAGCTAGGACAAACCTTAATGTCCTTTATCTGTTGCTTTACAACTAACTTTCTAAGCTCCTTTAACTTATACCGCTGACCACATCGGTCACATTCGGCAATCGCAAATTTGCCACTACTAAATTTATTAGGCATAGAATGTCGTCCTAGGAACGAACCTAGAAGCGGCTTTCTCTCTGTCCTCCGTAGAAGCCAGGAGCCACTGCTCCTCGTATTCTTGCTTTAAAAATTGCACTCGTGCCTGTCCGTCTGGTAGCTTTTGAGCCATATAGAAAGCCAATCCAGCCACCATACAAGGTAATAGGCGAAAGGGAATATCTGGCTCTACCGTTCCATTAGATCCAGCATCTTGAATCCTACGCAACCTCCAATACACAAAGGTATAAGGACCGCCACCCGCATCGGGCGTGGGCCATACATTAATAGAAGGAAGGTTCTGTACTGTAAGGGCTGCACCTGTCGTATGGGCAGCTGCTGTAGTTCCGTTTTGACCACGGTAGCAATTTGTTAGGACGTTACCAATGACGTTGGCGTAGCTAATTGTCTCATTGTCAATCTTAACAAAGCCACCGATAGGAAGGGCGCTGGCGTCACTAACTGTGATAGATGTGGTCACAGCATCAATTGTGCCGTTTAAGGTCACAGCGGTCGAATTAGACTGTCCTGATTGGCGATTAAACCAGACTTGAATAGGACGCCCAGTAGTCAGTTTATTAGGAATAGTAGAGTAGGTAGACTCTGAAATACGGGTAATATTAATGTCTATCTGGTTGCTGGTAACACCGTTATTCTGGCGAACTACATGGTCTAAAAGGTCAATTGTATTGACTGGAATAGGATAAATCCCTTGCCCAGTAACCATTGCAACCTGTCCCTGCTCAATAGTCCACAGGTTAATACCACGATTTGCCCATTCAACTGTCAATAAGTTCAAGGATCTGCGGGCAGTCCGCATATCGTAACCCGTACGTAATTCTGTACCACAACGCTCAAAAGCCTCTTCAATGAGGTTATTAAGGTCTAGGTTAAACGATGTGGTTCCAGAGGTGGTCATTTTTTAGCGGCTCTCATATTGTCTACAAGATTAGGATATGGTCTACCAGCAGCTTTTGCCATGGCTTTTGCGCTGGCTTTTTTAGCAGTAGATAGTTTTTTGGGTTTACCTAAACCTTTTGGTCTTGGCTTATCCCAGACTTCCCCGCCTTTTTTATATTCGGTAAAGTCAGTATCATCCCTACGAGCTTTACGCTTAGGTTTGCCCATTTTAGTAGGCATAATAGCGCCCATTCCACGACTTGGTCTCATATCTTTGTCCTTCCCCGAATAGCGCAACCATCTGCTCTGGATGACGCTGATTTAACTTTGCCACCAGCTTTGTAATTCTTAGTAATGTCACGGTTTGACTTGGGCATTACACCGCCACCGCCTGTAGTCAACCTTCCCATGTCCTGCAATCTTTCAGCATAAGTGCGTGGGCTTTCAGCTTTAGCTTTTGCCCTTTGCTCTTCTGCCATTCTATGCGCTTCAGCCTTAGCCCTTTCGTTCTCCTGCTTTACTTTTTCAGCAGCTTTATCGTATTCGCTAGGTCCAAACTTTTCCTTGGGAGGAGTGTATTTATCACTCTTACCATCACCAACTTTTTTAGAAGGGTCAATAGGCTCTATTGGCATTACGCTCTAGTCTTTCCACGGATAGCACAGCCGTCTGCACGAGCTGAGGCAGACTTAACTTTTCCACCCTTTTTATATGATTTGTATCCTTCTAATCCGCCTGTTTCTCTTGCACTAGAAACATAATTTCTTGCTTGCTCTGCTTTTTGTTGTTTAGCCGCCATAGCAGCCTCTTGTGCTGCAGCTTGTGCGTTTTTTTCGTCTTCTTGAGCTTTATTAGCAATTGATTGCTGCTTGCTATCATAAGCATCTTTAGCAATCATTTGAGGCAAAAACCCACCAACACCTTGACGGATAAGATTGCCCGTCATGCCTTCACCAGTTACCATTCCAACAACAGGACTAATATCTCCGAGTTTGAATCCCATAGTTACACCATCTTTCCTCTAGTTTTGCCTTTAATAGCGCATCCATCAGCTCGCTTAGAAGCGCTGGAAACTTTTCCACCTTTAGCTTTTTTAACTGGTTCTGGCTTTTTCTTTTCTGGACCAAAGATCTTATCCCGTAACTTAACCATAGGATTAGCTTCGTTCTCCTCACGGGCGAGGCGATCAACCATCTCTTGTGGCAGCTCGTCTTTAACAACAGTTCCTTTATTAAAGCCTGGAACGCCACGTCCTTTAAGAACGTCAGCACGAGTTACTTTGCCGTCATCGTTAAGGTCTGGGAAATTAGCCATGATTAGCAATACCCGCCTTTGTTCATCTTGACCATCTTGCCTTTGGTTTTGCCTTTGATCTCAATGCCACCGCCTTTAGCCATGCTATGCATACGCTTCTCATGTCCTTTAACAGCCTTGGCAGCAACTTTCTTCATCATTGGTTTGTCTTTAGAAACGTCTGAATGGGCCATACCGCCTTTTTTCATACCAGCCTCAGCCATCTCATGTTTAATCATGGACTTAGGAGCGCCCTTTTTCTTCATAAAATCAACTTCTTTCTTAACCATCATCTTAGATTCTTTCATTTCTTTTCCTTTCAAAATTCCACCGTCTTTTTTACCAGCATACTTTTCTAAACTAAAATTTGGTAATTGCATCATCCCATGATTAGACCGTGGTTTGTTGAATTTACCTTTAGATGGATTAGTAGATCCACCAGTTCTAAACTTTTTACCTTTATCAGCTTCCATAAAATCTTCTCCAACAGATTTAGGAATGCCAACCTTTTTAGCAAACTTTGGGTTATTAGCCACAGCTGCCATTAGGTTGTGCTGTTTTTTGCTGACGCTAGGCATTTATTTTCCCTTGAATAAGCTGATCAATTTTGACTTCAAGCTTGTTAAAGCGTTGGTCAATATGAGCCATAATTTTGTCAATTTCTGCATTAGTGACGTTATCACGAGCTACCTCCTCACGGGTTTTATTTAATAGGATGTTAAGACGTGCCAGTTCAGAGGACTTTTCTCTTGCCCAAAGACCAACAAGAACTCCTGCTAATGTTAAGACAGCGTTCCATAGATATAACATTTCTTGGCTCATGTTTAGCACTTCCATCTTGCCAAAGAAGCTGCTTTACGAGTAGGTCTGCCTTTTTCATCTTTCATTGGTCCAGGCATTCCAGACATACGAGCGCAGAAAGACTTCTTGCGAGCGCCACCTTCTGGCTGTGGAGCCTTTAGATTCGAGCCAGTCGCTTTATTATATTTAGCACGACCCTTGGCGGTAAGCCCAGCACCCTTAGATACAGGCAGCTTTTCACCACGACCAATCGCAAGAGAGGGTCCTTTCTTTTTAGTAACCATTATGCGACATCCTTTTTGGAGTCAATAGGTCTAATAAGAGGATATAAATAGTCCTCACCAAATGATCCTTCAAACTCAGTAATGCCCATGTGATTTAACTTAATTGTAGGATCAATCCATACCTCATAGCCATGCTCAGTAGCACGGTCGCAGAACGTATAGTCCTCGCCTACATAGCCTTCTGGAGTGGATTTAAAGTCAAAGAATGAATAGCAAAACTTGTCTGGATGTCCGTTTTCTACTCGGTCATCATGGTACTTCCACTCAGGATGATTGTCTCTGAGGGTCTCAAATACTTCTCTACGAATCAACATAAAGGCGGTGGCGATGCGTTTAGCTTTAACTAAACCATAGGCATTCATATAAATACCGCCATCGGCATCTTGCTCTAATGTAGAAATGTAAGTTTTTTGTTTCTTACGGGCTACAGGAACACCGCCTACGATACCCTTCTTAGGATCTATATTCCAAGCCATTAAACGGAAAATGTCTTCTGCGTTGAAGTTGATGTCTGAATCAATAAACATTAGATCCGTGCAGTCTGAGGCTAAAAAATCTTTAGCTATTAAGTTTCTTACACGAGAAACTACGGAACACCCAGAAATGTTGCAGATCTGGATTTGTACTCCATGTTTAGGTGCTTCTACGCAAAACTGGGCTAATGAGATAGCTAGTTTTACAGAAACTTTAAAGTCGTAAGCGGGAAGACCAAGCATGATCTTCCTGCCTACTAAATTAAATGAACCTTGTGCTTGTACTGGTTCTGACATTTTTTATCCGTAAAAGACAACTACAGACGCTGTATTGCTTACAGTGCCGTGTAGATTAGTTTCAACCAAAATACCTTCGCCAGGAATAATGACGCTATATGCACCAGCATTTGCTACGGCTGGGGTATTTAGGGTCAAAAGAATATCTCCACTTGCTCCGTTATCTCTAAAGACAACAGAACCAGCGGTTGATCCTGGTACTACATAAAGGCTTTTAATACGGATACGCCCTAAATTGGCGGGAGTACCAGCATTATTAGTGACTTGTCCAGTCGCAGTTAGCGGTGCTGACGCTTGTACATCTGATTGCATTGCCATAATTAATCTCCTAAGATGTTAAGTGGGCTAGGGAAAACCCTAACCCGCCAGATTAATTATTAAAGGTCGTTTGGAACTGACCGCCATCAGAATTACGAACCACATATGTAGCAACCAAAACTGATGCACCTGAAGTAGATGTACCAGCTAAAGTAGCAGTAATGATAGCGTCTGTAGTTCCTACGTTAGCCATAAAAGCTGCCCCAGTAGTAGCAATAGTAAAGCTAGACACGCCCGCTGCGGATGGGTTTGTTAATCCAGAGGTAATAGTAGTAGCACCACTAGACAGGGTAATTGTTGGGGTTGTACCGCCAGCATAGCCTGTTGTAGTGATTAACTGAAAGCCTGTAATTAAAGCTCCAGCAGGAATTGTGAATACGTTTGTTGCTCCGTTGGCAAATCCTAAAGTAGCATTTTGAGCAACTACGGTGCAGCCTGTGTTGCGAATAGAACCAGCAGTAGTGCCAGTGGTGTTTTTAACAGTCCCTAATAACCAAGGACCTAGGTGTGTAGCGAAACCCATGAGGTTCTCCTTATATGCACATAAACCCATATCATCGGTGCATCGTCCCCTAGGCGGGCTGATATGGACAAATTAGTCCTAGTCTTGAAACAATCTTACTACAAATAAAAGAAAAAGGGGAGTTTTTGGCTCCCCTTTTTTAGCACATTAAGCGCCTTGTGAACCCCACATACCGAGGGGATCAGACCAGCCGAAGCTGTAACGCTCACGAGACTTGTAACGAACGTTACCAGTATCGAAGTCACCGTCCATGCTGTTGCTCAAAGGAGTACGAACAAAATGCTTCATACCATTTGGAACATCAGTACAGAGGAAGTAAGCATTTGGATCGGTCAGGTAGTTATTAACTGAATAACCTTCTGGGATCGAACCATTGTTTACTAAAGCGTTGATGTCGTTGTCAGTTGTACCAACACGCAATTGGGTTTCGAGCAAACGGGTTGCAACGAACTGTAGTGCGGGTGGAACAATTAACTTACGTGGTTTTGCAGCGATTAACAAACTACGCTCGTCTGTCCAAGCAGCGATCTGAATAACGGCAGCTTCCAAGGAAGTTTCGTTCAAATCAGCAGCGGTAGACTGAGTGTTGCTGTTAGTGCCACCAGAAACCAGTGGGTGTGATGTCGAGAACAAAGGTACACCGTCACCACCGTAATATTGGGCAGAGTTGGTGAAACCGTTGTTTAACACAGCAGCGGCTTTAACCTGTTTGGTATAAGCCATAGCACGAGCCAAAGCCTTGGTATAACGAGCGGATAGGCTGTCATACAAGTTGTCCTCGATTGCCTCTTCCGTTAGGGAGAAGCCGAGAGCAATGGTTTCGTGGTTGTAACGTGCTGTGAATGCCTCTTGTGCATTGTCATAAGCGATGGCAGAGCCTTCGTTTTTGACTGGTGCAGCTGAGAAGCCAGACAGTTTGGTTTCTTCTTCAAACGAACGCTCAGAGGTCTCAGTTTCGTAGATCTCTTTGTGTTGTTCACCATATGTTGCATACTCAAGACCGAACAATGCGTTCAAGCCAGGGAGCAACTCTTTAAGTAGTTGGGCACGAGAAATAGCCATTTAATTGCTCCTTAAGCTGCTGTTGCGACAGGGGTTGCACTGTAATAGGTATGGACGCCAAAGTTAAACTTGACGATTACCTCAGTGAAAGAACCAGCGGCATTAACAGTCTCTGGAACACCCGCAATAATACGGAATGGCAGAGTTGTTACTGAATCGCTAGTAGCGTTACGTACACCTTCGTTTGAATCACCAGAAGTTGTAGAACCAGCGGTGGTAAAGATACCAACGTTGTTACCTACATCAGTCTGAACCAATCCGCCAATAGCGGTTGATGACGAGAGAACTGCTACTTTAAATAAAGCATCAGGATCGTCAGACACAAATGCAACGATATCCGAAGCAACAGTGCTTGCAGGATAGTATTGCTGTTGAAGGAGCTGCTTGGTAGTTGGGTTTGTGAACTGACAGCCCATGAAAATACCAACAGCATCGGTCGCAGAATCAGTGGTAGAAACACGACTCAAAGTACCGCCTGTGTTCAGACGCACGACATCACCAAAAAATATGGATGTGCCAGAGCCTGAGGCGATGGGAATTGAGCGAATTTGACCAGCAAATACCTGACCACCGATCAAATTGATCGGTCTGAACCCATAGGGTCCGTCTACGGTAGGATAAGCCATTTATAACTCCTAAATTAAAAATTAACCTTTTCCAAAAGTCACCGTGGATTTCTTCTCATTAAAGAGCGGCATCCTTGGGTCATTCTGGCGCATAAGATTATTGTCTACAGCGTCCATCTGACTTTCTGCTTGGATTCGGTAATGTTGATTACGTTGTCCAACAAACTCATCTGGAGTTTTGCATAACAATAAACCGCCAATCTCAATGTTGTCCTTAAAACGACTATTGGGATCAACTAGCAGTTGGAACTTCGGTTGCTCCTCTATCCGTACAGGTTCCCATCCTTCTCTGAGTTTGGCAGAGAGATTACGAGGGTCCGCAGTACCTAAAGTAGAAGTTCTGATCCAGCGGTAAGCAAATCCTGCCTGCTTGTCTGGTTCTGGCAACAATTCAGGCGGTTTCCACTGCTGGGGACGCATGTCTTGTTGACGGGTTTCTACTTCACGAGGTTTTCTGTTTTCAGCCATTTTGGGACTCCAGTTTAGTAAGTTCACGAGCGTATTGCTCTGGTGTTAGATTAAATTTCTTAGCCAGTTGTACTTGCGTTGGCGTAAGTTTGACTCTTTTTGGAGAGGTAGACCTAGTCGCTGGCGCAACTACCGTGCTCGGTTTACTAGTTTTTACAGAGGTTTTGGCCTCCGTCTCCGAAGAGTATTTGGTCTCTTCTGCGACCCCAAATTTCTCTGGGAATCTTTGACGCATTTCTGTGTCAATGACCTTGAAATAGTGGTCAGATCCTATCGGAACTCCTTCTCTTTCCAAGCGTCTATGAACACCCATCGCTAGGTAGCTCATGTCTTCATCAACCCCATACCAGCTGTTTTTGTCCAGCCAAGATTGGGTTTTTGAGTCCAATCTTTGAGGTTGTTGTTGTATTTGTACAGGAGTTTCTTCATTTTGTAAAGTGTCTTCTGCAAATTCTGGTTTGTACTGCTCCACCTGTTGGGATTCAAGCTGTACTTTGGTGAGCTTTTCTTGAGCTTCTACAAGACGATCTGAATCGCCAGAGTCATATGCGTTCTTGTATTCCGACTTAGCCTTTTCTAATTCATGGGCTATGTTTTCCTTGTACTTGGTGTGCAAGGTCTGCTCGCCAGCGCTTAATTTAGTTTTGAGTTTTTGATTTTCCGCAAGCAATTGCTGTGCTACACGGGCAGCCTCTTTAGCTTCTTTAGCTGAGTCTTCCCTTGCTCTGCGTTCATCGTTCCAAACCTTTTTAAGCTGTAAAAGTTTTTCCTTAGCTCTGCCAGTAAAGGCTTCTAGGTCATCGGTGTCAAGCTCTTCAACGATGTCCTTTGGCATTGGTGTTGCATTAACACGGTCTTCCTCTGGGGTATCGTCTTCGATAACTATTTCAAGCTCTTCCTCTTCGGTTTCCTTTTTTTCATGGGGAAACTGAAATTCTTCCATTTCTAATTCAGGCATTATTTTCTCCTTAAGGTCTGGTTATGCCACGGGGATCTTCGACTATTCCTTCTACAGAATCGTCATTGATGATCCTAAATTCACGTCCGTGGATCTTTAATCGTGTGCCAGAGTTTGGTCTGGCTAGGATAAAGTCACCAACTTTGCACCATGGCCCAGTAGGGAAACGGCTTTCGTCCTTGTAACAATCAGGACCCATTTTGACAACAAAAAACACCGTTGAAAGTACTTCTTCGTGACGCAGTGTGGTATCCGATTTGAGGATTCCGCTTTCGTAACTCTCTTCAATGTCTGGAATAGCGCACAAAATGCGGTATCCAGAGGGTTCGGGTAGTTGTTTTGCTTTTTCTTCTGCTGTTTGAGGCAGAGTTGTTACTGCGGATACGTCATCGGGATTTGAGCCGATTAGTATTTCAGTCATTAGATTTCTCCATTCGTTGTTTGAGGTCTGTTATTGCTAAACATGCGGACTCAAGACCCCGTATTTGTCCACAAGCGTACTTATATTCCTCGTAATTGGCACAATTTCCCGCAGAAATAGCGTTTTGGAGCATATTTATACGGTCACGGTACTCATTTAAGAGGTAATCCAAGTTTTTATCCACTATCTTTTTCCTGTTTGAGGTTTAGTTAGTTGTTGCATCTTGGAAAGTTCTTGCATTCTCTTGATTTCTACTTCCATAGCGTCTTTTTCTGTTTTTGCCAGAAGCTGAGCGCCAGCAATACGTTCTTGAGAGGCAATTCTTTCTCTTTCTACTTCCAAACGAGCAGCTGCTTCTGCTGCATCGGCTTGGTCTTTCATTGCTTTGCGTTGTTCCTCGGCCTGTTTGAGTTCAAGTTCCTTCGCTTGCATTTGAATTACTGGGTCTTGGGCTGCTTGTTGCGCTTGTTGGGCAGCGATTTCGGTCTGATTTCGCTGTAACAAGGCATCGGAAGCCTTGACCGCCATTTGTGAGATCTGAACTTCCAAATCTCGTGGGATTGCTTCGTCCTCTTCGCCTGTTGGCAGAGGCATTCCCATCATTTCTTGCATTTGTTTCTTATATTCAAAGGCTAAATGTTGTTGAATATGAGCCATGGCAGCTGAGGCAATTGCTTGTGCCTGTGGGTTTTGACCCATTAATGCTGCAATTTTGGGATCCTTCATGGCATTCATGTGGATTGTGATGTGTGCCTGATGATCCTGATACATAAACGCCTTCACAGGCTTCATGTTTAGGATGTTCATATTCTCCGTAATAGGGTCTTCTGGCATCTGGTCGTCTTCAATCTTGACCAGCTTCTTAGCGTTCTTAATCCCTAAGACCTCTAACATCTGGCGGTGCAGCTGCCCTAAGTCGTATAACTGTGGAGCCTGTTGAGCTAACTGGAGAACCGCTTGGTACTGAACAACCTTCTGGCTCATAGTCGCTGCATTAGGATCGGATACTGGGATTACATCGCAGTTATCGTAGTCTGACTGCTTAGCAAAACGGTTGCCTACATCTGGCTGGTAGCTGTATTCGTCAGGAGTGTAGTCACGGATAATATCTTTTAAGAGTTTTAGCTCCTGTTTCATTGAGTAATGAACACGGGCTTGGACTGCGGACATAACCTTGAGGGTTCTCTCCAGAATAGCCAGAGTTGTACCGACTGGGGTATTGGCTGACATATCGGCAATCTTCATATCGGAAGCCGAGGCAAAGCGTCTTCCCTCTTCTACGATAGTACCCAGCAAGGTATATAAAACTTGGCTGGGTTCTTTGTATGGAAGCGGGAGTATGTTGTCTTTTAACGCACCAGAAGGAACGTCAACGTCCCTAAACTCTCCTGGGGAGATCGGGGTGTCGTCTCCTTTGACTCGCATGCCACGGGTCTTAAAGCCACCTGGCAAGTTCGAGAGTGTTCCAGCATCCACGAGCTGCCGAATAAGACTAGTACCAGACTTAGCAAAAGCACCGACAAGGTGAATAAGCCCAAAACAATAAAAGCCAAAGCCTGGAACATAGCCATAATGGACGAAATGTTGACGTTTTTGCTTAGTTTCATCTTCGGGTCTCCAATTTCTACGGATCGCTAATACCTGTTGTGTTCCCTTTTCAACGGTCACAATATAAGGTAATGCGATTCCTGTAGGTTCTCCGTCTTTATCTTTATCTTCAAAACCTTCAATATCTAGGTTAACTTGAATTTCTAGTATTTTATAGCGGTCATCTGAGGTAGCCTGAAAGCCCATTTTCTGGGCAATCTTCTTCTCTACCTCATCAAATGCAGTGCTAGGCGTTCCTAGGTCGATATCCCGATAAAAGCCTGCGACTTGCAGTTTGCGTAATTCGTTCTCGGTCTTACGCATGACATGGGTAACACGCTCTGCGGTCTGTAGATCGGAGGCGCCATAAGGAACAATCAGGTCTTCTGCGGGCACAAACAACGAAACTTGACGATCTAAGGCAGGATCAAAATAGACTTTCTTAAAGGCGTTACCTGAAAGTCCAAGTCCCCAGCACATTCTCTCGTGCTCTGGGCGGTACTCTGGCATCTCTTCGGTAATCTGGTAGTTCATGTCTTTTTGAACCCGATCCGCAGCTGCCATCTTTTCTGGGGTTTCTTTGCCAACAATCACGGTCTTTACTGGACCAGCGGGAGGTAGGGTCTCCATGACAGTCTCAGCTTGGAACTTAACTAAGGCTTCAGAGAGGAGGGGATGGTAGACGCCACAAGCGCCTTCCCATGGCTCGGTTCTCTCTTCAATCTTCATTCCAAGAAGTTCGATGCCGTCTGTATAGGTCTGCATCCATTCTTTGCGGGCGCCAATATCTGAGTCAACATCGCCTAATAAATCGCCAGCGATTTCATTTAATTCACCGTCATCTAAGTATTCGGCAAGGTTGGCGTCAAAGTCGTCTGCGCTTTCCTCTTTAGGTTCAATCTGAATCTCTAAGCCATCAATACCAATCTTGACGGATTCTGGATCCTCGATCTCAATCTCAATTGGTTCTTGCATCGCAGAGGCTGCTTCAAGACCTTGTGGTAATGCATAGAGTGCTTTTTCGATAGCCATAATAGTTCCTTAGTAATAACTTGCTGCTCGCCTAGACTTGAAGTACTTGATCTCGTCTTCCTCGTCTGTTTGTAATCGGATAAAACCGCCTTTTCTAAATCGTATTAACGCCTGTGTTGCGGAGTCTACCAAGTCATCATGGTCTGAATTGGGAAACGCTGCCATTTCCTCAATCACTTCCTCAGCCCAGCGCTTTCTTGGCGCCCATACTTTTCCTGATGCAAAGATGTCTGCTACAGAGTTTACACGGGAGATCTTGTCATTACCACGGGTTGGCGTAAATTCTTGTACAGGAATACCCATTCTTCGTAGCTCAAAGACTAGCGGAGCTCCCGAAGCCTTAGCCTCTACTATAAACGCATCGGGTTCCCATTCGCTGTACATCTGTTGCGCTCTGATCTTTAATTCAGGGAACTCTAGCCGTTCTTTTAAGGCGTCTAAGAGAATAATATGCACATCCGTAGGATCCTCGTCTTTACGAAATACCCCCCAAG
>Ga0315909_10002641_pt1 | contig 22681 bp, 16 predicted proteins | sample LakEriMetagenome_11_FD_203527 | JGI IMG/M metagenome (GOLD analysis project Ga0315909, IMG submission 203527) | Freshwater fungal communities from buoy surface, Lake Erie, Ohio, United States - Buoy 2 MA125 | ecosystem: Environmental > Aquatic > Freshwater > Lake | place: USA: Lake Erie, Ohio...
CAGTTCGGTTGCATCTTCTTCTGCCAGGGTGTTCACGTTCAGTCGGTGCACCACGCGCTGTACCTTGGCTTTCACCCAGCGGTGACCATGCAAGGCCCAATACACCCGACCGGCGACCAGGGGTTCGTCGTCCATCCAGGCCACGGTGGTGTGCAGCTGGCGCTCAGCTTCGGGGGCATTTTGGGTCGCCAGCAGCCAGTCGCCGCGCGACACGTCGACTTCGCGGTCAAGCACGATCCCCGCACTGTGACCCGCGGCCTTGCTTTGCGGCTGACGGGTGGCGGAGAGCACTTGCGACACCACGGCAGTTTGGCCGCTGGGGAACACTTGAATGGTCTGGCCAGGCGCAATGCTGCCTGTGGCCACACGGCCCCAGAAAACGCGGCGGCCCTGGGTGGTGATGCCAGAGTCGTGAAACTTTTCAATCCATTGCACCGGAAAGCTAAAAGCCACATGGGTTTCGGCAGGGGTCACTGGCAAGCCCTCGAGGATGCTGAGCAGGCCGGGCCCGGTGTAAGCGCACCAGTCGTCCTGTCCATTGTTTTCGGTGTCCACCACATTCCAGCCTTTGAGCGCCGAAACCGGCACCATGGCTGTGATGGAAATACCCGCCTCTTGGGCAAAGCGGGTCAGCGCGCCAGATATGTTTTTGAAAGCCAGCGTTGCATCGGCCACGGCATCGAGCTTGTTGATGGCAAAAACGATGGAGGGCACGCGTAGCAAGTTGACCAAAAGCGAGTGGCGGCGGGTTTGCGGTAGCAGCTGCAGGTCGGGGTTGGCCCAGTCGAGCTTGATGGCATCGACCAGCACCACGGCGGCATCGGCACTGGAGGCCGCAGTCACCATGTTGCGGGTGTACTGTTCGTGCCCTGGCGCATCGCCAATGATGAATTTGCGGGCTTCGGTGTTGAAGTAGCGGTAGGCCACGTCGATGGTGATGCCTTGCTCGCGTTCGGCAGACAAGCCGTCGGTCAACAGGGCCAGATCGGTTTCACCAGAGCGCTGCACGCCGGCCAAATGGTCTTGCAGCACCGCCTTGGTGTCGACCAAGAGGCGGCCAATGAGGGTGCTTTTGCCATCGTCGACCGAGCCGCAGGTGATGAATTTGAGGGCGGAAAATGAGGGATTTAGTTGCATGATTTCAGTGTTTTATCGGTTTGTTGCAGGGCGTTGACTGCAGCGATTTTTTAGAAATAACCGTCTTTTTTGCGCTTTTCCATGGACGCGTCTGATGTCTTGTCGTCCATCCGTGTGGCACCCCGCTCGCTCACATCGGCGGCCAGGGTTTCGATCACGATCTGTTCTGGGGTGGCGGCCGTGCTTTCTACCGGGCAAGTGCAAGTGATGTCGCCCACGGTGCGAAAACGCACGTCGCGCACCTCCACGGTTTCGCCGTCCTTGGGCGGCGTGAGTTCGGTCACGGGCACCAACAGGCCACGGCGGTCTACCACCTCGCGTTTGTGGGTGTAGTAAATAGAGGGCAGGGCAATGTTTTCACGGGCAATGTATTGCCACACATCCAACTCGGTCCAGTTGCTGATTGGGAACACCCGGAAGTGTTCACCGGCTTGGAGTTTGTGGTTAAACAAGGTCCACAACTCGGGGCGCTGCGCCTTGGGCTGCCATTGGCCAAAGCTGTCGCGGTGGCTGAAAATGCGCTCTTTGGCGCGGGCCTTTTCTTCGTCGCGGCGGGCGCCGCCAATGAGGGCATCAAAGCGGAATTCTTCAATGGCCTCGAGCAAGGTGACCGACTGGTGCACGTTGCGGCTTTCGTCCGGATGGGCCAGACGCACCGTGCCACGCTGCATGGAATTTTCGACACTGCGCACGATGAGCTCTGCGCCCAGTTCTTTGGCCCGAAGATCGCGGAAATCGGTCACTTCTTTGAAGTTATGCCCCGTGTCGATCATCAGCAGCGGGTAGGGCAGGCGACCTGCACCGAAGGCTTTTTCGGCGCATTTGAGCATGACCAAAGAGTCTTTGCCACCTGAAAACAACAGGGTGGGGCGCTCAAAAGCGGCGGCGACTTCGCGCAGGATAAAAATGGTTTCTTCTTCCAGGGCATCCAGATGGCTGGTGCTCAGGGCGTGCAACTCGGGTTTTGTGAAGGCGTTCATGTTCAGGTGAAGTTACTTTGGATTTCGTTATTCCCGCAAAGCGGAGGTTTTTAATTTGGGGTCATGGATCCCCGCGTTCGCAGGGATGACAAAGGGGTAGTTATTGCAATGAAGAGCGACGATGACAGTTTGGGGGCAAGGTTTCTGAATTCGGGGAGAGGCCAATCCCCTTTTGTGGGGATGACAGAAACTTGGTGCTTGTGGCAGCTATGACTCTTTTAAGAGGATGGGAAAGCTTAGCCTCCGTGCCAGCAATCAAGTTCACTTTCTGACGTGCAAGCCGCATTCTTTGGCTGCTTCGTCTTCCCACCACCAACGTCCGGCGCGAAACTCTTCGCCCAGGCTGATGGGGCGCGTACAAGGTGCGCAGCCGATGCTGGGGAAAAACTGGTCGTGCAGGGGGTTGTAGTCCACCTTGTTCTCGGCGATGTAGTGCCAAACGTCGCCCCAAGTCCAACGGGCCAGAGGATTGAATTTGGTCAAACCTTTGGCCGCGACTTCGGTGTCATCTTGCAGCGGCACTTCGGCGCGAGCCGTCGATTGTTCTTGCCGCAAACCGGTGATCCACGCGCGCTGGCCTTGTAGGGCGCGGGCCAAAGGGGCCATCTTGCGCAAGCTGCAGCATTCTTTGCGGAGGTCTATGGATTGGTAAATCGCGTCTTGGCCTTTGTCGCGCACGAACGCAATGACCGATTCTTGGACCGGGCGAAACACATTGATCGGTGCGCGGGAATGCGCTTGGGTGCGCTCCAGCAGGGCCAGGGTCTCGGTGTGCAGCGCACCCGTTTCGAGCACGAAAACCGGAATATCCAGCGCCAGTCGGTTGATGATGTGGGTCAGCACCACGTCTTCCGCGCCCAGGCTGGAGGCTTGGGTCACGGGCGTGAATTCGGCGGCGGCACGGTGCAGCAGGGTCTGGCTTTCGTTCAGCTTCGCAGCATAGTCGGCGCTGGCCTGGGCGTGTAAATCGATGGCCTTGGCCGTTGGGTTACGAGGGGCGATCAAACTTGAGTTCATGTTGTGCTTGAGAGGCTTTGTGTTGTACGAGCTGCATTTCCCTTGTGGGAGGTTGCAATTCCCTTGTGGGAGGTTGCAATTCCCTTGTGGGAGGCTGCACTTCCCTTGTGGGAGGCTGCCCCTGCGGCCGAATGCTTGCTAAGCCACATCGCAAATTCGCGAGCGGGGGCTCGCTCCCACTGGGGCCGTGCTTGCTTTCATGGTCAGATTTAAATCAATAGATCTGCTTCGATAAAGTTTTAGGCAGCGGTCGCAAAGTGGGGTTGTGTGCCTACCGCCGAGCCTTGGTAAAAGCCGGCAAAACGATCAAATTGACGTTGGGCAGCGGAAGGGTCTAGACCTTCGCGCAGTACGGCCACATCGAAGCCGGTGCGCTGCATTTGCACCAGTTGGTCGATCAAAACATCGCCCGTTGCGCGCAATTCACCCGCAAAGCCCAAGCGGCGGCGCAGCAAAAAGGCTTGGCTGTAGGCGCGGCCATCGGTGAATTTGGGGAAATGCAGGTCGATGCGTGTCACGCCGCTCAAATCGAGCGTGCGGGGATCTGCGTCGTTGGGCAGCAAGAGAACGGCTGCGGATTCAACGGCTGCGTGTTCTTGGGCGGTAATGATTTTCATGGTGTTTGAGTTGTTGGGTCGTTCAGGCCGGATCAAAAGGCTCAAGCCGCTTGTTCTTCAATCGGGTGACGTGCTGCTTGGGCCGCCGCCTTGAACGGGTCCAATCCCACGCGGCGCAGGGTTTCAACGAAAGCTTCGGATTTGCCCCCGTGGCTCGTGCGCAATGCTTTGTAGGTGTCCAAAATCGCTTCAATCACATCCGGCACTTCTGAATAAGAGAAGGAGGGACCAACCACTTTGCCTGCCACCGTGGGGCCGGAAAGCACTTTGCCATCCGAGCCGCCCAGTGTGACTTGGTACCACTCTTTGCCGTCTTTATCGACACCCAAAATGCCAATGTGGCCCGAGTGATGGTGGCCGCAGGAGTTGATGCAACCGCTCATGTGGAAGTCGATGTGACCCAAATCATTCAGCTCATCGAGGTCTTGATAGCGCTCTGTGATGGCCGCCGCCAAGGGCAAGGAACGGGCGTTGGCCAAGGAGCAATAGTCACCCCCCGGGCAAGCAATCATGTCGGTGAGCAAACCAATATTGGGTTGTGCAAGACCCAAAGCCTTGGCCTCAATCCAAAGGGCATGCAACTGGTCCAGGCGCACCCAAGGCAACAGCAGGTTTTGGGTGTGCGTCACGCGGGCTTCGCCTGCAGAGTATTTGCTGACCAATACAGCCGCTGCGTCCAGTTGGTCGGCACTGGCATCGCCAGGGGCTTGGCCCACGCGCTTGAACGACAGTGCGACTGCGCGCAGAAACGGGTTTTTGTGGGGTTTGACGTTTTGTGTCATCCAGCGTGAAAAAGCGGTGTTTTTAGCGGCTTCGATGCTGACATCGGCCTCGGCTTTGGCCGCCCATTCGGCGTTTTCAGCCAAGCTCAGATCGGGCAGTTGGAGGTCAGGTGCCACGAAGCAGGCCGTAATACGGTCCAACTCGGCTTGTGGAATGGTGTGCAGACCGCCATCCTTGACCAGAATGTCTTGGTATTCGGCTTCGACTTCGTCAAAGTAGCGCTGTCCTTCGGACTTGACCAAAATTTTGATACGGGCCTTGTACAGGTTGTCCCGGCGACCCCAGCGGTTGTAAACGCGGATCACGGCTTCGAGGTAATTGATGATTTGGTTCCAGGGCAAAAACTCGCGAATTTGGCTGCCTACGACGGGTGTGCGCCCCATGCCGCCACCCACCAACACTTTGAACCCTACTTCACCCGCATCGTTTTTTACCATTTGCAGGCCCACGTCGTGCCAACCGATGGCAGCGCGGTCTTCGGTGGCACCTGTGATGGCGACCTTGAATTTGCGCGGCAAAAAGGCGAATTCGGGGTGCAATGTGCTCCACTGGCGAATCAGCTCGGCATAGGGGCGGGGGTCTACCACCTCGTCCACGGCCACACCCGCCAGTTCGTCGGTGGTGGTGTTGCGAATGCAGTTGCCGCTGGTCTGAATGCCGTGGAGGTTGACGGTGGTCAGCAGGTCCATCACGTCGGCCGAGCGGGACAGTGGAATCCAGTTGAACTGCACGTTGTGGCGAGTCGTAAAGTGGCCATAGTTGGTGGTCAACTTGGGGGCAGGGCCGGGCAGTTTGTCTTGCGTGGCTTGTGCATCGGCCAGCAAAGCGGCTTCGGGGGTGTCGTATTCGCGGGCGATGCGGGCCAATACGTGCAGCTGAGGGGCCGAGATTTCGCCATACGGCACCGCCACGCGCAACATCGGCGCATAGCGCTGCACATACCAACCATTTTGCAAGCGCAAGGGTTTGAACTCATCGCCAGAGAGTTGGCCGGCTTGGTAGCGTTCCAGTTGGTCGCGGTGCTGGGCGGCGCGGGCGCGCACGAACTGTTTGTCAAATTCGGTGTATTGGTACATGGTGTTGTCTTCAGATCAAAACAAGTTTGGTGCCAGCCCAGGCCAGCAACAGGGAAAGGATGGAGCGCACCAAGCGTTCTGGTGTGCGGTGCATCAGGCGTGAACCCAGCCAGATGCCGGGCAAAGAACCTGCCAACAGCTTGGCCAGCAGGGACCAGTCAACGGAGCCCAAAGAGGCGTGACCCAAACCGGCCACCAGGGTCAGTGGTACGGCATAGGCAATGTCAGCCGCCACGATGCGGGGCAGGGGCAGCAAGGGGTAAAGCAGCAGCAAAACGCTGACGCCAATGGCCCCAGCACCCACCGAAGTCAGGGTGACCAAGGCACCAATGAGCGCACCAAACAGCACGGGCAAGCTCCAGTGGCGGGGTGTGGTGGCGCGCGCCTGATCGATGGTGGCAATGTTGGCAGGCAACTGTTTGCCGCGCACGGCTTTGTAGAACATGGCCACCGCCGTCAAAAGCAAAGCCACACCTAGGCTGGATGTCATGGCCGATTGCACTTGCGGGTTGGCTGGGCCGATCCAGTGCAAGGCAGCCAACGTGGCCAATGCGGCGGGCAAGCTGCCAGCACTCAGCAAACCCACCACTTTCCAAGGGACGATGCGTTGGCGGGCAAAGCTGAGCGTGCCGCCAAGTTTGGTGAATGCCGCAAAAAGCAGGTCGGTTCCGACTGCCATGTAGGGCTTCACGCCAAAGAAAAATATCAGCAGCGGCGTCATCAAAGAACCGCCACCGACCCCAGTCAAGCCCACGATGGTGCCGACGAAGAAACCTGCAAAGACATAAGCCAAATCAAACATGGGGGCGACTGTAAGTCGCCTTTATGCCAAAACAAACGATTTTTTAGTTCTGCTTATATTCTGGATGCTTATAAAGGGTTCCTAAGGTGTCTTGGGAGATCTTTGGATGTAATAATTGGCTAATGAAAAAATACACTGACTTAAAGATTGTTTCTTTATATGGCTTGACCATTTTCCTCAGTGCATTTTTACTCTTTCAGGTTCAGCCAATGATTGGGAAAATGATCCTGCCATGGTTTGGTGGATCCGCTTCGGTATGGACAACTTGTATGTTGTTTTTTCAAGCCCTGCTGCTTTTAGGCTATCTTTATTCACACTGGGTAGTCAGTCGTTTAAAACCGTTACATCAAAGTTTTCTTCACATTGCACTTTTAGTTGTATGTGTGTTTTTATTGCCCATTACGCCCAGTGAGTTATGGAAGCCTTCGGGCGCTGAGAATCCAACATTTCGTATTCTTGGGTTGCTCAGCGTGTCGATCGGCCTGCCTTACCTGGTTCTGTCAACGACCGGTCCTTTGGTTCAAGCGTGGTTTGCACGCGAGCGCAGCGGCGCAGTGACATACAGGCTGTTTGCGCTGTCAAACTTTGGCTCCATGTTGGCTCTGTTGGCGTATCCATTTGTCGTGGAGCCAATGCTGCCAACCCGTTGGCAGTCTATGGCCTGGTCGGGTTTGTTTGTGCTTTTTGTCTTGGCTTGTGGCAGTTTGGCTTGGCGTGGTCGTCACGATCAGCCCATGACTTCAGCCCTGGATACAGGTGCAAAGGGTCTTTCGCAAAGTTTGACCCACAAAATTCCCAAGTCACAACTTTTCTTGTGGATTGCACTGGCAGCATGTCCTTCCATCTTAATGGTGGCCGACACCAGTTATCTGACTCAAAATATCGCGCCCATTCCATTGATTTGGATAGCGCCGTTGGCCCTTTACTTACTCACTTTCATCTTATGTTTTGAACGCCAAGGCTGGTATCAACGGCGTATTTTTTTACCCCTGTTGGTGTTGAGTTTGGGTGTTTTGACCTATTTGCCCACCTTAGGTCTTTCAGACATGCCTTTGCTGTGGGCCATGGGCCTGAACCTTGTTGCATTTTTTGTGGTGTGCATGGTCTGCCATGGTGAATTGGCGTTGCAGCAGCCACCCACCCAGCATCTCACCTTGTATTACCTCATGTTGTCGGTCGGAGGATTCCTCGGCGGTTTCTTTGTGGGTGTGCTGGCACCCTTTGCATTTTACGGACCCTATGATTTGTCAATGGCCGTGTTATTCAGTGGTCTGGTTGTAAGTTTTTCCCTTTGGAGAACTTGGAAGTTATTGACATTAAAGCTTCGTCCAATTTTTGCTGTCGGTACAACAGCGGCTTTGATGGGATTATTTGCAGTAAGCGTGCATGCGCACATGGATGACGCTGATGGTGCGGAGATGATGGGTCGTAATTTTTACGGAAGCTTGAAGGTCTTTGGATTTCCAGTTGAGGGCTATCGAACCATGATGCATGGACAAATCGTGCACGGGAAACAGTTCATTGCACCCGATAAAGCCATGCAACCCACCACCTATTACAACGAAGATGCCGGTGCAGGACTTGCGATCACCACAAAAATGTCTCAAGGACCCTTGCGCGTGGGAGTCATTGGATTAGGGGTAGGGACATTGGCTGCCTACGGGCGAACGGGTGATACATACAGAATGTACGAAATTGACCCGCTTGTCATAGGCATTGCACAGAAAAACTTCACTTTTTTATCCCGCACATTGGCTAAGACAGAAATTGTTCTTGGTGACGCTCGTTTACAACTTGAGCTTGAAAAGCCGCAGCAATTTGATGTTTTGGTCGTTGACGCTTTTTCTGGCGACTCTGTGCCCGTGCACTTGCTTACACGCCAAGCCTTTGAGCAATATGTCCGACATTTGAAGCCCGATGGGGTGCTGGCGGTTCACATTACCAATCGATTTTTGAACCTTAACCCCGTTATTCAAACTGCTGCGCAGCAACTTGGCTTGACCGCTCGTCTGGTAAAGCATTTGGGGGATGAAGATCGATTGGTATACAAATCGAATTGGGCCTTGCTTTCCCGAAACGCTGATTGGTTCGCACAAAATGCATTCAAGGATGCCATCTCACTTGAAGCTAGGCCAGGTTTTGTGCCGTGGACAGACGATTACAGCAGCTTATTCCCAGTGCTGAATTGATTTTTCATCTGTGTATTTCGTTTGGGGAGGGTTAGATTCCCCTCAATTTTTGGGAAATCTCGAAGAGTGCACCGATGTTCTAGGTACTCTGCCAGGGTGCAGGCACCGCCTAAGTGGCCGCTATGACGGCTCCCCAAAGGGGGCTTGAGCATGGGCTTTTAGGCCTTTTGGAGCGGGTGATGGGAATCGAACCCACGTTATTTGCTTGGGAAGCAAGAGTCCTACCATTGAACGACACCCGCGAAGGCCTGTAGTTTACTTGAGGATATCGCCCACGCAGAGGTATTTGATTTCCACGTAGTCGTCCATGCCGTAATGAGAGCCTTCGCGGCCCAGGCCGGAGTGCTTGACGCCGCCAAAGGGAACGTGTTCTGTTGCCAAAATGCCCACGTTGATGCCCACCATGCCGTACTCCAGCGCCTCGGCCACCCGGAAGATTCGGCCCACATCGCGGCTGTAAAAGTAACTGGCCAAGCCAAATTCGGTGTTGTTGGCCGCGTCAATGGCATCCTGTTCGGTCTTGAACTTGAAAATCGGGGCAAACGGGCCAAAGGTTTCCTCTTTGGCGCAGACCATGTCGGCGGTGGCGTCGGCGATTACCGTGGGTTCAAAAAACTGCCCTTCTAAGCGCTTGCCTCCGGTGAGCACTCGCCCCCCTTTGGCAATGGCATCTTTCACATGGCGCTCCACTTTGTCTTGGGCGGCTGGCTCGATCAGGGGGCCTTGGTTCACGCCCTCTGCAAAGCCGTTGCCCACTTTAGCGGTTTTGACTTTGGCGGCAAATTTGGTGGCGAATTCTTCATACACCGCTTCTTGCACATAAAACCGGTTGGTGCACACGCAAGTTTGTCCGGCGTTGCGGTATTTACTGGCAAAAGCGCCTTCTACCGCGCTGTCAATGTCGGCGTCTTCAAACACGATGAAAGGGGCGTTGCCACCCAGCTCCAAAGACATTTTCTTGACGCTGGGGGCCGATTGCGCCATGAGGATGCGACCCACTTCGGTGCTGCCCGTGAAGCTGATGTGACGCACCACGTCGCTGGCGCACAAGACTTTGCCGATGGCAATGCTTTGCGTGCCATCGGCGGTGATGATGTTCAAAACGCCGGCCGGTATGCCCGCACGCACGGCCAGTTCGGCGGCGGCCAGCGCGGTCAGGGGCGTTTGTTCGGCCGGTTTGATGACCACGGGGCAGCCTGCGGCCAAGGCGGGGGCCACTTTGCGGGTGATCATGGCCAGGGGAAAGTTCCAGGGCGTGATGGCGGCGCACACGCCAATGGGTTGTTTCAGGACCATCAGGCGGCGGTTGTTGTCAAACTGGGGCAGGGTTTCGCCATTGATGCGCTTGGCCTCTTCGGCAAACCACTCGACAAAACTGGCACCATAAGCCACTTCGCCACGCGATTCGGCAATGGGTTTGCCGTTTTCGGCGGTCATCAGGCGGGCCAGGTCTTCGGTGTTGGCGATGAGCAAGTCAAACCATTTGCGCAAAATGATGCTGCGTTCTTTGGCGGTTTTGGCTTTCCAGGCGGGCCAGGCGGCATTGGCGGCGGCAATGGCGGCTTCGGCATCGGTTGCGCCCAGGTTGGCCACACTGGCCAAAGACAAGCCGGTGGCGGGGTCGGTCACCTCAAAACGCTGGCTGCCCGCCACCCATTCGCCATTGATCAAGGCATCTGTTTTGAACAAACTGGGGTCTTTGAGCAAGGCGAGGGGGGATGTTTTCATGTCCATGAGGTCTCCAAAGGCTACGTTGTCGTGGCGTGATTTTTCAAATAATCCGTGAGCTTAGCCCCTGTCCGGTGGCTTGTCTGTCACAAAAGTCGGACAAGCTTCAAACCTAAAGGCTGCTGGGCCGTTCGGGGCGTAGACCCAAATCTATAATGGCCGGTTGCATTTATAGCAAAGAACACCATGAGCCAACCCGTTATTTCCGTTGCCGACATCCGTAAAACATTCCTCGACTTTTTTGAGTCCAAAGGGCACACCGTGGTGGCCTCCAGCCCCTTGGTGCCCGGCAACGACCCGACCCTGATGTTTACCAACTCGGGCATGGTCCAGTTCAAGGACGTGTTTTTGGGCTCCGACAAGCGCTCTTACGTGCGCGCCGCCTCTGTGCAGGCCTGTCTGCGTGCCGGTGGCAAGCACAACGATCTGGAAAACGTGGGCTACACGGCCCGCCACCACACCTTTTTCGAGATGCTGGGCAACTGGTCTTTTGGGGACTACTTCAAGCGCGAATCGCTCAAGTGGGCTTGGGAGTTGTTGACCGAGGTCTATAAGCTGCCCAAAGATCGTTTGTTGGCCACCGTCTACCAAGAGGACGACGAAGCCTATGACATCTGGACGAAAGAGATCGGTTTGCCACCTGAGCGCGTGATCCGGATTGGTGATAACAAAGGCGGTCGTTATAAATCAGACAACTTTTGGATGATGGCCGACACCGGACCTTGCGGCCCGTGCTCCGAGATTTTTTATGACCACGGACCGCACATTCCCGGCGGCCCTCCCGGCAGCCCGGAAGAAGACGGTGACCGTTTCATCGAAATCTGGAACAACGTGTTCATGCAGTTCAACATGGCCGAAGACGGGTCGGTTTCCCCACTGCCCGCCCCCTGTGTGGACACAGGCATGGGTTTGGAGCGCTTGGCGGCCATCTTGCAGCATGTGCACAGCAACTACGAGATCGACATTTTTGACGCGTTGATCAAGGCCGCAGCCCGTGAGACCGGCTGCACCGACCTGAGCAACAAGTCTTTGCGCGTGATTGCCGATCACATCCGCGCCACCGCGTTTTTGGTCAGCGACGGCGTGGTGCCCAGCAACGAAGGCCGGGGCTATGTGCAGCGCCGCATCGTGCGCCGCGCCATTCGCCACGGCTACAAGTTGGGCAAGAAAAGCCCGTTTTTCCACAAACTGGTGCCCGATTTGGTCAAGCTCATGGGGGCTGCGTACCCCAACTTGGCCAATCAGGCCGACCGCATCACCGACATCCTGCGCATAGAAGAAGAGCGCTTCTTTGAGACCTTGCAAAGCGGTATGCAGATTCTGGATGCCGCCTTGGAGGGGGGAGTCAAGGTGTTGCCTGGCGAAGTAGCGTTCAAATTGCACGACACCTATGGCTTTCCGCTGGACCTGTCGGCCGATGTCTGCCGTGAGCGTGACCTGTCGGTTGACGAAGCCGGTTTTGCCGTGGCCATGGAAAAGCAAAAGGCCCAGGCCCGGGCAGCGGGCAAGTTCAAGATGGACAAGGCGCTGGAGTATTCCGGCGAGGGCAATGATTTTGTGGGCTACGACAACCTCACTTCGCATGCCAAGGTGCAGGCCTTGTTTGCGGATGGTCAGTCGGTGACTGAACTCCAAGCCGGGCAAGCTGGCGTGGTGGTGCTGGACACGACCCCGTTTTATGCCGAGTCGGGTGGTCAAGTGGGCGACCAAGGCCTGTTGCACAATGGCGCGGCTCAGTTCGAGGTGGCCGATACCCTGAAGATCAAGAACGATGTGTTTGGCCACCACGGCAGCCTGAAGGCGGGCAGCCTGAAGGTGGGCGATGCGGTGCAAGCCCATGTGAACACCGAGCTGCGTGCCGCCACGGTGCGCAACCACAGCGCCACCCACTTGATGCACAAAGCCCTGCGCGAAGTGCTGGGCAGCCATGTGCAGCAAAAGGGTTCGCTGGTGAACGCTGAGCGCACCCGCTTTGACTTTGCGCACAACGCCCCGGTGACCGATGCCGAAATTCGCGAGATCGAAGCCCGCGTGAACGCTGAAATCTTGGCCAACGCTGCGGCCCAAGCCCGGGTGATGGACATTGAGTCGGCCCAAAAAACGGGCGCGATGATGTTGTTTGGTGAAAAGTACGGCGAGACCGTGCGGGTGCTGGACATCGGCAGCAGCCGTGAGCTGTGCGGCGGCACGCATGTGCAGCGCACGGGTGACATTGGTTTGTTCAAGGTAGTGAGCGAGGGCGGTGTGGCCGCTGGCGTGCGCCGTATTGAGGCGGTGACCGGCGTGAATGCGCTGGCCTATTTGCAGTCCCTTGAGGACACCGTGACGCAAGCTGCTGGGTCTTTGAGGGCCCAACCCGCCGAGCTCAACAATCGCATTGCCCAAGTGCTGGACCAAGTCAAGGTGCTGGAGAAAGAACTGGCTACCGCCAAAGGCAAGCTTGCTTCGGCTCAAGGCGATGAGTTGATGACGCAAGCCGTAGACATCAAGGGCGTCAAGCTTTTGGTGGCCCAGCTCGAGGGGGCCGATGTCAAGACATTGCGCGATACCCTGGACAAGCTGAAAGACAAGCTCAAGTCAGCCGTCATCGTGCTGACGGCGGTGGATGCAGGTAAGGTGCAAATTGCGGCGGGGGTGACGGCTGACAACGTAGGCAAGGTCAAGGCGGGTGAGTTAGCCAACTTTGTAGCGCAGCAAGTGGGCGGCAAAGGTGGCGGCAAACCGGACATGGCCATGGCGGGTGGCACCGATGCCAGCGCTTTGCCCCAAGCCATGGCCAGCGTGCAAGCTTGGGTGACCGAGCGGGTTTAACCGGGGCCGGGTTCAGCGCAGTAAGTCAATGCGTTTGCGGCGAGAGACTTAGCCGCAACCCACTTTCAAACGCCCGAACCTGCCCCGTATGTGGGTCGGTAAACCGCACCGACTGCGCCAGCAATTGCAAGGATTGGCTGAAGTCTTCTGGTTCATCGGGCCCTCGTAAAACTTCTGGGTAAAACTGGTCGCCCTCAATGGGCATGCCCAAAGCCATCATGTGCACGCGCAGCTGGTGGCGTTTGCCGGTGACGGGTTCCAACTGGTACAGAGCGCGGGGGCCTTCGGCGTGCAGCAAACTGATGCGGGTTTCGCTGTTGGCCGCACCGGGCACCTCTTGGGTCCTAAAAAAAGGCTCCCCCGGCACCAAACGGCTGCTGTAGTTCAGCGGCAAACTCAGACCTGGTTGGTGGGCAGCCACCGCGTGGTAAGTCTTGTGAATTTGCTTATCCCGAAACAAGGCGTGGTAGGCATCGCGTTCAGTTGCATGTTTGCCAAACAGTACCAAGCCAGCGGTTTCGCGGTCAATTCGGTGCAGAGGCACCAAATCGTCATAGCCGGTTAGGCGCTTGAGTTGTACCAGCAGACTTTGCTGCACATAGGGACCCGAGGGCGTGACCGGCATGAAATGCGGTTTGTCGGCCACCAACAAGTGCTCGTCTTCAAAAACAAGGCTGGCTTGCACCGGCAGCGTGGGTTCGTCGGCCACGTTGCGGTAATAAAAAAACCGTTGACCCGGCTGGCAGGCTTGCTCTGCAGAGGCCGCTTGCCCGTTTTCTTGCAGCACCAAGCCTTGTTGCAGACGCAGCGCCCATTCACTGCGATCAATGCCGGGCATGCGTACGCACAAAAAATCAAGCAGGCGGGGCCAATTTCCAGCCGGGACCGACACCACACTGGCGCTCACGCCTTGGTGCGTGGGAAAACGCTCTGAAGGGGGTGGCCGGTTCATGGGCAGTGGGGCAACTCAGCCCCGGCGAAACACCAAATCCCATACGCCGTGGCCCAGTTTCAGGCCCCGGTTTTCAAACTTGGTGAGTGGGCGGTAGTCAGGCTTGGTGGCAAAGCCATCGGCCGCGTTGCTGGTGTTGACCAGCAAGGGTTCGGCCCGCAGCACGGTCATCATCTGTTCGGAATAGGGTTGCCAGTCGGTCGCCAGATGCAGGTAGCCGCCGGGCTTGATGTGCTGAGCCAAGCGGTGGATGAAGGGCGACTGGATCAGGCGACGCTTGTGGTGGCGGCTTTTGTGCCATGGATCTGGAAAGAAGATGTGCACACCGTCCAAGCTGTCGGTGCCCAGCATGTGGTCCATGACTTCGATGGCATCGTGTCGAACGATGCGGATGTTGCCGATGTGCTCTTCGCCGCAGCGCTTGAGCAAAGCCCCCACACCCGGTTCGTGCACTTCGCAACATAAAAAGTTGTCGTCGGGTCGAACCTGCGCGATTTTGGCGGTGGCATCGCCCATGCCAAAACCAATTTCCAAAATCAAGGGGGCGCTGCGCCCAAAAGCGGCCTGCACATCCAGACGCTCCGTGCTGTAGGGCACCAGAAACTGGGGGCCAAACTGCTCAAACGCCCGCACTTGGCCTGAACCCATGCGCCCGGCACGCAAGACATAAGTTTTGATGGTGCGCATGAAGGGTACTTCTTGAGCATCTTTGGCTTCTTTGGCTTCAATGCCAAGTTCGTTCGTTGGGGCTTCGGGCATCGTCATGGGGGTGGGCTAAGAAGGATCGCAAAAACCATGGATTATCCCGGCTTTGTCAGGGCCCAATGCGCGGCCACTGCTCGGCCCACTTCGCCAAGGCCTGAGCAGGCAGCGTGTCCGGTGGCAAGGCAGGCAAGCCCAGCACCTGCGCGGCTTGGTTCAGTGCCTGCAACGGGTCTGAAAGGTCCAGGGGCTGCGCCCCGTTTTGTTTGCTGAGCTTTTCGCCGTTGGGTCCCAGCACCAAGGCGGTATGTATATAGAGGGGTGTGGGCAACCCCAGCGCTTGTTGCAACACCATTTGCCGGGCGGTGTTGTCGGCCAGGTCTTGGCCGCGCACCACATGGCTGATGTTTTGCGCGGCATCGTCTACCACCACCGCCAGTTGGTAAGCCCAAAGCCCATCGGCGCGGCGCAGCACAAAGTCGCCCACTTCAGTGCCCACATCTTGTTGTTGTGGCCCCAAACGCTGGTCTAGCCAGTGGGTGGTGTTGGGCAATTTGAGCGCAGTTTGGACTGCCTGCAAATTGAGCCGCCAAGCTCTGGCGGGCTTGCCGTTCAGCCCGGATCGGCAGGTGCCGGGGTAGACGGCTGCCTGGTGTCTGGGCACGGCATGGGTTTGTGCACCTTCAATTTCTTTGCGCGTGCAGCCGCAAGGGTAGGCAAAACCGCGCTCAATCAACTGCTCCAAGGCGGTTTGGTACGCCTGGATGCGCTGGGTTTGCCACCACACGGGGCCATCTGGCACCATGCCGCAGGCGGCCAGTTGCTGCAAGATGCCCTCGGCAGCGCCCGGCACGCATCGCGGCGTGTCCACGTCTTCGATGCGCACCCGCCACTGCCCACCGTGCGCCCGCGCATCCAGCCAACTGGCCAGCGCCGCCACCAGCGAACCCGCATGCAAAAGGCCGGTTGGCGAGGGCGCAAACCGGCCTATGTAAGCCTTGCTCATGGAGAGAAAACCTGAGGGGATCAGCGCTTTTTGAGCACCGCCAAGGCCAGTTCCAGACCCGAAACAAAAGCATCTTCGGCCCGATGGCCCAGACACCAGTCGCCACACAAACCAATGCCCTGGTCTTTGTTCCACAAGTGGCTTTGGCCCAGCGGCTGCGAGGTTTTGGCATACAACCAGCGGTGCGCCTCGGCATGGGCCGGGGTGGCACGGATGCCGGTGATCTCGGCAAAAGCCTTGATCATCTTGCCAATGATGCGCTCGGGCGTGTCATTGATATGCTCGGCCGACCAAGGCGCACTGGCCTGCACGGTCCAGCGCTCAATGCGCTCGCGCCCGGGTTTGGACGACTCACGGGCCATCCAGGCGATTCGGTGGTGCGTGCTGCGGGCGGCGTTCCATTGGGGGCCCAAGGTGATCAGGCCCGGTTGCACGGCTTGGGGATAGGCCAGCATCAAAGTCCAGCAGGGGTCAACCCGAACATCGTTCAGGGGCGCGGCCAAAGCAGTCAATCCCGAGCTTTGCAGCAGGGTGATGGCTTGTGCGGCCGGAATGGCCAGGATCACTTTGTCGAACCCGGCAAAGATGGTTTGGCCCCCGTCGTCGCTTTCGGTCTGCAATTGCCAGCCGTTTTTCTTCATCGGGTCGGCCATGATTTGGGTCACCCGGGTTTGCAGGCGGACGTTGCTGTCTTCTAGTAAAGGCGCTGCCCAGGCTTTGACCAAGCCGTTCATGCCGGGTGTGGCCACCCAGTGGCGCTCGCCTCCGGGCAAACCAGCCTCAATGACCCGCCCATTCGGGTCGAGCACGCGCACGGCGTTGGCGCTCCAGGGTTTGCAAACGCCGGGTGCGGTGGCAATGGCCAGTTCGAACCGAGGGTCCCGAACCGTGAAATATTGGGCCCCGTGGTCAAAATTGCCAAAGGCACTGGCCCGGGTCGACATGCGTCCCCCCAGCCCCCGGCTTTTTTCGAACAAAGTGACGTTGTGTCCCGCTTGACGCAAAGTGCGTGCGCAGGTCACGCCGGCCAGGCCGACTCCGATGATGGCGATGTGTTGTGTGGTCATGGGTCTCACTTTATCCGAGAAAGTACGCTGGTTGACACCCCGGGTGGGTTATCCCCGATCCGGATGTCATACAAAACCTCAAACCCGATGCACGGGCCGCAGCAAGGCTTCGCGTGTGTGGCTGTTCTCAAGTTGCGTCAGCCACCAACGCAAAGCTTGGCCGACTGGGGCCGTTTTGCTTTCACGCCAAGCGTAATGACCGATGCTGGTGCGCGGACTGTGTACTTTTTTGGCTATCAATTGGCCACTGTTTATATAAGGGCGGGCCAGCGATTCGGGCAAAAAGCCAACCCCCAGACCCCGCAGTTGTGCCTCCAGCTTGCTTTGCATGTCCGGCACGGTGAACACGTCTTGGCCCCCTTGCAAACCAATGGTCAAGCCGCCACCCCGGCTCACCGAGTCCGCCACGGCTACTGCACGGTGTTGTTGCAAGGTGGCGTCGCTCAGGGGTTCTGGGGCTTGCGCCAGCGCATGCCGTGTTGACACCACAAATACAAAGGGAACATTTCCCAGCAAAGCGTGCCGTATCTCGCTGCCTAAACCCGGTTCCAGCACAATGCCCAGAGCCAGATCGGCCTGGCCAGAAGTCAACGCGGCCAGCGTGCCCGACAAAGTTTCGTAGCGCAGACGCAATCGGGTGGTGGCGCCAAGGGCTAAAAAATCACTGCACATGTCCATGAGTACGCTGCGCGACACCACACTGTCTACTGCCACCGTGAGAGTTCCCTCCCAGCCTGTGGCCACGCGGCGCACGCGATTGGCCACCGCGTCCATGTCGGCCAACAAGCGAGAGGCTTCGCGCAACAGTTCTTGCCCTGCGGCTGTGGGGCGGGCCTGGCGTGCGCTGCGGTCAAACAGCAGCACATCCAATGCATCTTCGAGTTGACGCACCCGGTACGTCAGGGCGCTGGGCACCAGGTTCAAAGCGCGGGCGGCTGCGGCAAAGCTGCCTTTTCGGTCAATGGTTTGAAGCATGAGCAGGGCTTCAGGGGTCAACCAATCGCGAGGTGTTTGCATGATGGTGGTCTTATTGTTCAGAATTTTTGAATGATGCCAGCAAACTTGTGAAACGCAAAACCAGCCCTTGCCCCTTACAGTCAAGCTCTGGTTTGGGGCAAGACCTGACCTAATTTGAAGAGAAAGACACCATGCTGAATATTCGAAAGTCCTCTGACCGTGGCTATGCCGACCACGGGTGGCTCAAGTCGTTCCACAGTTTTTCATTTGCCAACTATTTCGACCCGGCCCACATGGGCTGGGGCAATTTGCGCGTCATCAACGAAGACCGCATCGCCCCGGGTACCGGCTTTGGCACCCACGGCCACCGCGACATGGAGATCATCAGTTACGTTTTGTCGGGCAATTTGGCCCACCAAGACAGCATGGGCAATGTCAAAGGCATTCCGCCGGGCGACATTCAGCGCATGAGCGCGGGCAGCGGCGTGCGTCACAGCGAGTTCAACCACGCAGAGGGGGCGCAAACGCACTTTTTGCAGATTTGGATCGAGCCCAACGTGGTCGGCATTGAGCCAGGCTATGAACAAAAAACCGTGCCCGAATCGGCCAAACGCGGCCAGCTGGCGCTGGTGGCCGCTCCGGCCACTGATGTCGCGAGCGGTTTGGGCTCGCCGCAAGGTGCCGAGGGGCACACTGTCAACATCCATGCCGATGCCCGACTGTATGCCGGTTTATTTGACGGCCATGAAAACGCCAAGCTGCCGCTCAAGCCAGAGCGCAAAGCCTATGTTTTTTTGGTTCGCGGGGCACTGCAGGTCAACGGCCAAAGCCTGAATGCAGGCGATGCCGCTTTGCTGCAATCAGAAAGCGCATTGACCTTGAGCCACGGCCAGGACGCCGAAGTTCTGGTGTTTGACTTGGCGGCTTGAATTCAATCTCACAATTTTTCGTTCAATTAAAAGGAGTTTTTCATGATTAAAACGGTTGTTGTTTATCACTCGGGCTACGGTCACACCCAGCGCGTGGCGCAATTCATGGCCCAAGGGGCCAATGCCCAGCTCATTGCCATTGACGCCGATGGCAACCTGACCGAAGCCGAATGGGCCGCCTTGGACGAGGCAGATGCCATCATCTTTGGCTCGCCCACTTACATGGGCATGGTCTCTTGGCAGTTCAAGAAGTTTGCCGACGCTTCGTCCAAGCGCTGGTTTGTCAGGGGCTGGAAGGACAAAGTGGCTGGAGGCTTCACGATTTCGTCGCAGCCCAATGGCGACAAAGCCTCGACCCTTCAATACTTCATGACCCTGGCCATGCAACACGCCATGATTTGGGTCGGTCAGCCTGCCATGCACGAGCCGGTGCTGAACCGCATGGGTTCAAGCGCAGGCCTTATGGCCCAAGTGGGGGCTACCAGCCCCGCCGAAGACATTCCCCAAGGTGACCTAGATACCGCCAAGGTTTATGGCGAGCGCTTGGCAGCCGTGGCGGCTAAATTGCGGGCTTGATAGGTGGCTTGATAGGGGGCCGCAAGGCTGATCGAAGCCAGTACGAGGCAACCCGCACTGGCTTTTTTTGTGATCTCTTTCGCTCATGGAGGTCGCCCCAAGCCCCCAACCCGCTAGGATGTCGGCATGAAAATAATCTCGATGTTGCCCTGGGCCGATTGGTTGGCGCTGATCTCTTTCTTCGGTTTGTGGGTGGGTTATGCATGGGTGGCCAAGGTGCGGGGGCTGCATGAACACAGCCTGATTGCCACCACCAACTTGTACCGTATCAAGTGGATGCTGCAAGCCACCACCCGCGACCCCCGCATGCTGGACGGGCTGATCACACAAAACTTGTCCCAGACACCGTCGTTTTTTTCCTCCACCACGATCATCATCATTGGTGGCTTGTTTGCCCTTTTGGGCACCACCGACAAAGCTGCCGAGTTGGTGCGCGAGATTCCGTTTGCCCAGCCCACCCCCATGCTGGTGTTCGAGTTCAAGGTGTTGGTACTGGTGGGGATTTTTGTCTATGCGTTCTTTAGGTTTTCGTGGTCTTTGCGTCAATACACCTTTGTGGCCTTGGTGATTGGGGCCATGCCACCGCACGAAGAATATTTGTCGGGACGACAAGATCGCCAAAAAATGGCCGAGCGGGCAGGGCGTTTGGTCGGGGCTGCGGCCGAGACTTTCAACGATGGTTTGAGGGCTTATTACTTCTCTTTTGCGGCCATGGCCTGGTTTTTCTCCCCACTTGCCTTGGTCATGGCCACGGCCTTGGTGGTGTTGATTCTTTACGGCCGCGAGTTCAAGTCGGATGTGTTGCAGGTGCTGCGCGACTGAATCTGAAAACCTTCGGCCGCAGGCGTAGCCTCCCACAGATAATCATGCCTTTTGCCGCAGGGTGACCTTCTACAATCAGTGTCTATGTTTGTTCATCTGCGCCTTCACTCCGAATTTTCTGTCGTTGACTCCACCTGCCGCATTGACGATGTCGTCAAGATTGCGGCCCGCGATGGTCAACCGGCTTTGGCCATTACCGACCTGAACAACCTGTTTGGCACCATCAAGTTCTACAAAGAGGGCCGGGGTAAAGGTGTTAAACCCCTGATTGGTGCAGAAATCAACTTGGAGGGTTTGGGCGGTGACCTCGCCGCCACAAGCCGCGTGGTGCTATTGGTGCAAAACCACCAGGGTTATTTAAATTTGTGTGAGCTGTTGGCCCGGGGCTGGACCCACAACATCGTCAAATCCGTGGCCGTGGTCAAGCTGGCTTGGCTCAAGGAATTGTCCGATGGCTTGATCTTGCTTTCGGGCGCTCAGGCAGGCCCGGTAGGCCAGGCCATTGTGCAAGGCGACTCTGCCAAAGCCGCCGATGTGGCGCTGCAGTTGGCCTCCATCTTTCCACACCGTTTTTACCTAGAACTGCAACGTGCAGGCCGCCCGGAAGACGAGACCCAAGTTGCGGGCGCGGTGGCACTAGCTGCTCGCTTGCATTTGCCCGTGGTGGCCACGCACCCGGTGCAGTTTCATACGGCCGAGGATTACGAAGCCCACGAAGCAAGGGTCTGTATTTCTGAAGGTGAAATCCTGGCCAACCAGCGCCGGGTGCGCCGCTTCACGCGCGACCAGTATTTCAAGTCGGCAGGGGAGATGTGTGCGCTGTTTGCCGATGTGCCTAGCGCCATTGTCAATACCCTCGAAATTGCCAAGCGCTGCAACCTGACGCTGGTGCTGGGCAAGCCGCAGTTGCCTAACTTCCCGATTCCACCCGTCAATGGCGTGGTCATGTCGGTCGAGGATTACTTCCGCCATGTGTCGCACGAAGGGCTGGACGCCCGTTTGATGCACCTGTACCCGGATGAAACCAAGCGAAATTCCGAGCGCCAGCGCTATGTAGACCGGTTGGAGTTTGAGCTGAACACCATTTTGAACATGGGGTTTCCGGGTTATTTCCTGATCGTGGGGGATTTCATTCAATGGGCCAAAGCCAATGGTTGTCCGGTGGGGCCGGGCCGGGGGTCGGGGGCAGGTTCGTTGGTGGCTTATTCGCTCAAGATCACCGACCTGGACCCGTTGCAATACAACTTGCTGTTTGAGCGGTTTTTGAACCCGGAGCGGGTGTCCATGCCCGACTTCGATATTGACTTTTGCCAGACCAATCGCGACCGAGTCATTGAGTATGTGAAGCAAAAGTATGGCCGGGAAGCGGTCAGCCAGATCGTGACTTTTGGCACCATGGCGGCGCGTGCGGCCATCCGTGATGTGGGACGCGTGCTGGACATGAGTTACACCTTTTGCGACGGCATCAGCAAGCTCATCCCCAACAAGCCGGGCATGTCGGTCACGATTCAATACCCGCCCGCCACACCCAAAGAGGGCGACAAAAATAACTATGCCATCGCCATGGAGCCCATCCTGGCCGAACGGATTGAACGAGAAGAAGACGTCAGGACCCTGATCGAGCTGGCGCAAAAACTGGAGGGCATGACACGCAACGTGGGCATGCACGCCGGGGGTGTGTTGATCGCGCCTGGCAAGCTGACCGACTTTTGTCCTTTGTACCAACAACCGGGTAGCGAGTCGGCGGTCAGTCAATATGACAAAGACGACGTGGAGGCGGCCGGACTGGTGAAGTTCGACTTTTTGGGTCTGGCCACCTTGACCATTTTGGAGATTGCCCGAGATTTCATTGTGAAACGGCACAAGGGCCAGGAAAACTTTGCCTTCGAGAACATCCCGCTGGACGATGCAGCGACCTACAAGCTGTTTTCGGACGGCAAAACCGAAGCCGTGTTCCAGTTTGAAAGCCGGGGCATGCAGGGCATGTTGCGCGATGCGCGGCCCAACCGCCTGGAAGACCTGATTGCCCTGAACGCGCTCTACCGCCCGGGGCCTATGGACTTGATTCCCAGCTTTGTGGCACGCAAGCACGGGCGCGAGGTGATTGAGTACCCGCACCCCTTGGTGGCCGACATGCTTTCTGAGACCTACGGCATCATGGTCTACCAAGAGCAGGTGATGCAGACGGCCCAAATTCTGGGCGGCTACAGCCTAGGCGGTGCCGACATGCTGCGCCGGGCCATGGGCAAGAAAAAGGCCGAGGAAATGGCCGAGCACCGGGCTATTTTCCGCGCTGGTGCGGCCAAAAACGACATCAGCCAAGAAAAGGCCGATGAGGTTTTTGACCTGATGGAAAAGTTTGCGGGCTACGGCTTCAACAAGTCCCATGCCGCCGCCTATTCCTTGTTGGCGTACCACACGGGTTGGCTCAAGGTGCATTACACCGCCGAGTTTTTCTGCGCCAACATGACCGTGGAAATGGACGACACCGACAAGCTCAAGGTGTTGTACGAGGACGCGGTCAAGTTTG
>Ga0315909_10002642_pt1 | contig 22664 bp, 45 predicted proteins | sample LakEriMetagenome_11_FD_203527 | JGI IMG/M metagenome (GOLD analysis project Ga0315909, IMG submission 203527) | Freshwater fungal communities from buoy surface, Lake Erie, Ohio, United States - Buoy 2 MA125 | ecosystem: Environmental > Aquatic > Freshwater > Lake | place: USA: Lake Erie, Ohio...
TCCTCCAGTAATCCAAACGCCACCCCCAGCGCAATCATTGAACGGCGATCGCCCATCCGCTGGGTGCGCAGCTTCAGCGCCTCAATACTGCGCCGCGCCTCTATCACCAGTCCCACCGCCTGCTGCACCTCACGGGCCATTGGGCTGTACTGCTCAACAACGGTAGGCGCCACCTGGGTTACGGGTCGCACCGATGCCACGCGAGGCTCCTGCGGAGCGCTGGGAACCACCCGCACCACCTTGATCAGCTTGCTTGCCTGGTGCTCGCGCCATTGCTCAGCAGCCACCGGATCGCGCCATTCAAACGCCGGGTGCAAAGGCGCCTCTTCTGGCCGCGCCTCGGCAACCACTGCCGCAGGCTTGATCGTGCCATCACGGCGGCGGATGCGGTCTAGCTCGCTGCCAGCCGTCTGGGCATCAATGCCTAGCACTTCATCGCCATCTTCGATCCTGAAAGTGAATTGGGGTTCAGTTTTGGTGAAATTCATTTGATCGGGGGATAAAGGGAATGAGGGGGCCCATTCAAGCCCCCATTCTGATACACGTCGGTAACGGCAGCCATGCCAGCCATGACTGACCGCGCCAGACCACATCGTTCCTTGACTCGCCTGCCTCACGCTGCGAAGCGTTGCCTTACTGGCCATGCCTGCAACGCCATGCCGTGCCTCGATCGCGCCTGAACTCGCCACACCGTGCCTGCAATGCCGTGCCTGAGCTGACAACGCCATGGCTCACCATGCCTGCCGCATCTAGCCGTGCCTCTCCGGTCCTTGCCATGCCTGCATTGCCATGTCATGCACGAGCCCGACCACGCCTAACCAGCCAGGCCAGGTCAGGCCGTGACTTGCGAATCCATGCCTGCCAGACCTTGCCGCAGCGTGCCGACCTTGCAAATCCATGCCTGCCATCCTTGTAAAACCTTGCGACGTGGCGCCTTACCTAACCTGCCGTGCCAGTTCAGTGGCGGCGGCAAAGCCACCGCCAAGGGGGTTTCCGCGTCACACTATCTCGAACAGGCCATAGCCCAGCCCGGCGCTGTTTTTGCTATCGGGTCGGCCTTCGCCGATGCCGACCTGTAATCCAACCCGCGAGATCAGGTTTACCACGTCCGAGCTGGTCAGCATCCCGGCGTCATACCTGATGTTGAGTACGGCGGCCCAGTTTCGATACATGGGTCGGCAGCGCAGGTCAATCACGCCGGTAGCATTCCTGGTGTGGGCCACCCATTGCTCAGCTTCCCCTTCAGTTAGCCGCACCAGCGGGGCACCATCGACCCGATCGAAACCATCTTCTTTTACGTTGAAAGCCAGCTTTGCATGGGTCATTTTATACCCTACGGCTCGACAAGCGGAGATAGCGCCAGAGCGAAACGCAGCGGCGTTAATGCCCTCCCAGCCCTCATGTGATACATGCTTTGCATCCTCAAAAAGGGCGTCAAAGTTTTTTGGCTCGCGTACTTTCTTGGCCTTTGCGGTGCTGCCGGCCTCCTGCGTAGCTCTCATCATCTCCATGGCCTTGGCGGAGAATCTGTTGATTACCAGCGGAGCGGTGCCCCGGATGTTGATCGCCAGGTACCTGAAGTTCGGCGGTTTGATGCTGATCGCCTCTTCGGTTGCGCCGCTTGCGGGTTTGGCCTTGGCCTTGGTCGTCGCCATGTTGATGTTTTCGGAGGGGGCGTGCCGCCGGCTGTAAGCCGTTGCGGCTTTCAAATGGTATCGTACGTAGGGCAATACGAAACCACCACCGATGACCACCACCAAGGCCAGCGCCAAGCCTGCTGCCGCCAAGCCCGCGACCACAGACGAGAAGCCCAGCAACCTGTACGCCTTGACCTGCGACGCCTACCACCTGGAGGTCGCCATCACCGAGGCCGCCGAAGGACTGGTCAGTGATGACCCTGATGTGGTTGCTGCCGCCACAGCCGAGCTGGAAGCGCTGATTGTCGCCGGCGAAGGTGCCAAGGATGCCCTGATGGCCAAGGCTGACGCTTGGTGCTGGGTGATCGATCGCCTGCGGGATCAGGCAGCTCTCCGCCGGGCACACGCCACGCGCTTGACCTGCCTGGCTCAGGGTGATGAGCGAAAGGCTGACACGATGCTGAGCAAGCTGGTCGCTCAACTTCTGTTCTTGGATCCCGCTGCTACGAAATTCAACTTGCCCAGCCATCGGATCAAGAGCACGCCGGTCACCACGGTTGAGATTGATGATGACGTGCTTCCTGAGAGCCTGCCCAAGCAGTATCAACGAAACGTGACTACCACGTCGGTTGATTGCATGGCACTGAAGGCTGCCCTCAAAGCCGGGACCGTCGTCAAGGGCGCAAGCCTGTTGCAGTATCGCTCCTGGCGCCTGGGCTGACCCTGCTCCTTGTGCTACCACCACCACCAACCACCATGTTTCCTTGTCCCCATTGCAACGCTCACACCCCTCAGGTACTGGAGAGTCGTTTCCCGAGCAAAAAGGTGCTCAAGCGTCGCCGCTATGAATGCCAAACCTGCAAGGGCAGGTTTACCACCTATGAACGCCTTTCGGTTGATCAAGCTATGGCTGCCGAATCAATGCCAATCCAGGCGTTGGAGCTTGGGATGCGGGCTTACAACTCGTTGCGGCGGCGAGGTATTGACACGGTTGATGTTCTGCAAAAGTTTTCTGCTGATGAGCTGCTGAGCTTCCGCAACTTTGGCCCTGAATCGTTGCTCGACGTTCAGGTGTCTATGGCCCTTCATGGGCTGGCCTTGCGTAAGTATCGGCCTGCCAGTAGGCGGCGGCCTGGTTCCGCTTGATCCATGGCCCTGGCACCCGCCGGGGCTTTTGCTTGGCCCGTGCTGCGACAGTTTGTAAAGCACGATGGCGGCAGAGCTTTCCGAAAGCCGGTTTTATGGCTTATGATTTGTGGACCGGGGACGACCCGGTTACCACCGCCGATCAACCCATGGCCCAAGCACTGGCTGACGCACTCGACATCATCGCGGCCCACCCGCTTTGCACCGACACCAAGGTGGAGCAGGGTGACCGCTCTTACCTGCACTTCTTCATCGAGAACGAAAACACAGGCGACCCCAGCTGGGTTGAAGACCTGCACAAGGATCTCACCAGCTACGACCAAGACGGCCCCTACCGCATCACCGTCTACCTGCCGCAACAGGAAGACGACAGCGAACCCGATGACTGGGGCCCCTCGGCTGCCGAGCGCAACCTCAGCATGTTGCGCCGGTGATTTTGCCCATGGGCCCCAAGTGGGCCCTAATTATTTCACCCACCACCCCACGCCCCAATGCCAACCCACACCCCCCGCCAGCAGCCGGTAGCTGCAGCCCTTGATCAACTGCTGGCTGATGCCGAGGCCAGGGCTGCAGCTATCGAAGACAACGCCCGCGACGACGGCGTACCAGTTGACGCCATAGCCGTTCACGGTTGGTGTCTAAGGCTAAATCGCATAGCAGCCGCACTTCATACGGCTTCCGATAAACGGGCAATTACTGCCCCTTTTGCAAGCATTCAGGCAAAGACGCCTTTTACGTTTCCCGGCGAGGAGCCGGCGTAATCCATGGTCTACACAATCACCTACTACCTCGCCCCACGCAATGACACCCATGACCAGCCCAGCAACCCTCAACAGACGGAATGGATCACCCCAGAAGGGTGGTCAACCGACAGGGCAAAAAGCAGCTTTGAGGCCCGCCACCTTGGCGTCACCGTCTTTTCTTGTGAGCCCATCGGTGACGGCATCTAAGCCGTTCCTTTCCCCGACCTGCCGCCCCTCGCCCCGCCCGCCCGCTCCCCGTCACCAGGCCGCCGGTAACAGGCTGGACGGCGCCATAGTGGCCGGCCTGCTATTGCTTGGCAATCACCTACTGCTGTGGGTGCTGCTGCTGGGAGGGGCCCTCCTGCTCCCCCAGGTGCTGGCGATGCGGGACGCCGTGCAGATCCTGCAGTACGAACGATCCGTCGCCCCGGTGCTGCGCAATGACTGAAGCCACCACATCGGCGCCGTGCTGCGGAAACTGCCGCTACAGCGTGATAAACGGTCAACTGGGAACTTGTCACCGCTACGCCCCCAGGCCAGACGCAAACGGTACTTGGGCGGCATGGCCTCTGATTCAACCCTCTGACTGGTGTGGGGAATGGGAGTCGCACGCCCCCGACCCTGCCCCCCCAGTATCACTAGAAGACGTGCGGGCTCTGGCCGACTTCATGGCCCAGACCGGCGCAACGCCCTTGTTCGACGGGTTTGACGGGCCGCCGGCTCCGCCCATACCCGAAGCACCCCCGGCGACCGCCGAGCCGGAATTTCTTACCTACGACAAACTCGAGGATCCACTTCTATGATCACCACCACGTACCAACTTGGCTGGTATATCAAGCGCGTTCCAGGCCCTGGCCGCCGCGCCTTGGTTGGCACCGAAATGGTTGCCGATTTCGATGCCGCGATCGACAAGATCAAAGACTTGCTGGCCGAAGGACATGAGGTGCGGATTCTCCCGCTGCCAACGGTGAAGCCATGACCGCTTGGCAACTCCACGCAACCGAGCCCGATACCTGGCTGGTGTTTGCGCCCTATGGCCAATGCCTTGCCGCAGTCCGACCCCAGGGCACCGGCGACGACAATTTCTGGGAAGGCGTCATACGCCCAAGGCCCGACCAGCTTTACCCAGGCGTCAAGGTCGCCAACTGCCCCGGCAAGGATGCGGCCATGGGCGTGATTGGCCGGGAGCTGCAGCAGCACTGGCCAGAGGTGGCCTGATGTTCAACCCTGACTTCTACCCCACCCCTCCCGAGGTGGCGGCGCTGATGCTTGACCCGCTTGACCTGCGGGGCAAGACCATCCTGGAGCCCTCCGCCGGCAAGGGCGACCTGGTGCGCGAATGCCTAGCCCGTGGCGCCTCTGAAGTGCTCTGGTGCGAGAAGGAGCCGCAGTTGCGGAGCATCTTGGTTGGCCTCCCGGTGCAGACCTTCAAGATGGGCGCCGACTTCCTGGCGCTCACTTCCGCCGAGACGGGCCACATCGACATGATCGTGATGAACCCGCCATTCAGCGCGGACGAGGCCCACATCCTTCACGCCTGGGAGATCGCCCCGCCAGGTTGCGAGATCGTCGCCCTGTGTAACTGGAATACCTGCGAAGGCTTTTACCGCCGGCTACAACTGCAACTTGCCAGCCTGGTGGAAGGTTACGGCAGCAAGGAAAACCTTGGGGAGTGCTTTGCCACCGCCGAACGCCCCACCCGCGTCAGTGTTGGCATGGTGCGCCTCACCAAGCCGGGGCAACGTGTAAGCGCCGCTGATGAGTTCGATGGGTTCTTCCTTGGCCCTGACGACATCGAAGCCCAAGGCGAAGGCCTGATCCCCTACCGCCGGTCCCGCGACATCGTGAACCGGTACGTGGAAGCCTGCCGCATCTACGACGAGCAGGTGGAAGCCGGTGTCCGTCTGCGGAATGTGCTAGACGGTTTCTTCGGTGGCGAGCTTGGCTTGCAAGTTACCGTCGAAGGTGCTCCAGTCACCCGTAACCGCTTTCGCAAGGATCTGCAGAAGACAGCCTGGAAGCACGTCTTTGCCGAGTTCCTGCCCGCGCAGATGGCCACCAGCCAGCTTGCAAAGGACATCAATGCCTTTGTTGAGCAGCAGAGCAAAATCCCCTTTACTGAACGGAACATCTACCGGATGCTCCAGATCGTCGCCGGCACGCAAGACCAGCGGGTTGATCGTGCGGTAGAGGAAGCCATCGACAGCCTCACCAAGCACACCAAGGAGAACCGCTGGGGTGTTGAAGGCTGGGTCACGAACAGCGGCTACATGCTCAACCGCCGCTTCATCCGCGCCTACATGGCGGAGCGTGCCTATGACAACCGTGGCGTCAACATCAAGACCTACGGCAGCCAGAGCGATGAGATCCGCGACCTGATCAAGGCGCTGTGCTTCATCACCGGTCGCGCCTACGATGAAGTGGCTCAACCTGACAAGCCAGCCGGTGACGGCAGGTTTTGGCCTGGCGAGTGGTACGCCTGGGGATTCTTCAAGTTCAAAGCACACCTCAAGGGCACGGTGCATTTTGAGTTTTTGGATGAGGAAGTCTGGGCCGCCGTCAACGCCCGCTACGCCCGCATCAAGGGGCAAGTGCTGCCTGAGCAGGCAGCCAAGAAGAAACCCCGCCGTAAGGCTGCTGCTGAGCCCGTATCAACCCATTCTTCGCCATGAACACCACCATCTACGCCGGCCCCGCCGACGGCTGGCACCTGACCATCACCGCCCGCCCCGCCATGGGTCGCTGGGTCCTGAAATTCGCCTACAGCACCACTACCGGGCGCAAAAAGGTGGAGCACACCACCTGGATTGACAGGATTGGGTGGGGGCTGCGCCAGTGGCAACCGCTGCCAGACAGCGAAGCCCGCGCCATCGCCGAAGCCTGGCTCAAGGCCAATCCCGTGCCGGCGCCTGGGGCGCTGAAGCCATGAGCGCCGGCCCCCGCATTTCCTTGGCCGAGGCCCTAAGCGTTGCTGCCAACGCGGTGGCCGTCCTGGGTCCTCACTGCCAGAAGATTGACATTGCCGGATCCGTCCGGCGGCAGCGCGAAACCATCGGCGACCTAGAGATTGTCTGCCTCCCGAACCGCGACCCCCTCGAAGCAACCCCGCTGTTTGCCGGCGGGTTTGCCCAGGCTGTTGAGCAGTGGCCAGGGCTCAAGGGCAACCCCGAGGGCAGGTACACCCAGCGGCGGCTCCGGTGGGGTTTGAAACTGGATCTGTTCATGCCCCACCCGGACGGCTACGGCCTGATCTTGGCCATCAGGACAGGCTCTGCCGACTGGTCGCACCTGCGCCTGGCAACCGCCTGGAAGCGTGCCGGCTTCCATTCTGAAGGCGGCCTGCTGCGCCGCAAGGACGGGTCAGTTGTCCCCTGCCGCACCGAGCGGGAGCTGTTCGACGTGATCGGGCTGGCGTGGGTTGAACCGCAGGACCGGGAGGTTCGGCCATGACCACCCTTCACTCCCTACTCAACCCCGGCTACGAGCCCGGCGACGGGACCATGGACGGCGCCCAACTGGTTGACGGGCAATGGTGGCATCCGCTCTTCGGCTGCGATTCGATGCAGTACGTGGCGGATAACGCCCGCCAGTCCCCGGCCCCACAAGTTGCCATCCCCGCTGAGCAATGGACCGACATTGACGGCCCGGTGCTGTGGTGGATGCTCCCGATCAACGAAGGCCAGGTCCCGCACCTTGGCCATTTGCCGCCGTCTTGGCGAGCATCGCAACGCTTTGTCTTCACCCGGCTGCCACCCGCCCCGGTGGCGTCAACCTGCACACCTGAGAGCGAGGCCCCATGACACCATCCGAAGCAGCCCAGCAAATCCTGCAACACGCCAATGCCGCCGGCCTTTCCCCAAAGGATTAGGCCGAGAAGTTTAACAAATTCAACCCCAAGCAATCAACAACACCCATGACATTTGATCCTGACAGCGTTACGCCATCACCTGACTTTGTTGACTACATTGCAAACACGCACCGCGATGCGTTGCGGTTTGCAACGTTCTGGGCGCGATGGGGCGCCACCGAGGCCACCAAGGTTTTGCAGCCCCCTGCCAACACATGCCTGTTGCGCCAGGAAGGCGGTCCGCTGCGGCTGAAGATCTACCAGCAGGCGCTGGGCCAGGAGGTGGCCATCAACCTGGTGCCAATTCCTGCCGGCAGCTTTTTGATGGGCTCTCTTGAGGACGAGTCAGAGCGCTTCGACAATGAAGGTCCCCAGCACGATGTGACGCTGGGCGCCTTCTGGATGGCCCAAACGCCGATCACTCAGGCCCAGTGGCGGACGGTGGCGGGTTGGCCAAGGGTGGAGCGCGACCTAGAACCTGATCCCTCCAGGTTCAAGGGCGACCAGCGACCGGTAGAGCGGGTGAACTGGCACGACGCGCAGGAGTTCTGCCAGCGCCTGAGCCAGCGCACGGGCCAGCGCTACGGGCTGCCGAGCGAAGCCCAGTGGGAATACGCCTGTCGGGCTGGCACTACCACACCGTTTCACTTTGGAGCCACGCTGACGCCGGGTCAGGCGTGTTTCAACAATGCGCAGGGGCCCGTCGATGTGGCCAGCTTTCCCGCCAATGCCTGGGGCCTGCATGACATGCACGGCAATGTCTGGGAGTGGTGCCAAGACCAGTGGCACGGTTCTTACGAAGGGGCGCCAACGGATGGCAGCGCCTGGGAGGACAACAGCCTGGGGGAGTCCCAAGGCTGCTGCGCGGCGGGTCGTGGGGCAGCTACCCCGGGGACTGCCGCTCGGCCTACCGCTACGACAACCCCCCGGACTCCCGCTTCTTCATCTTCGGTTTCCGCGTCTGTTGCCTTTGATGATGTCCCAAGGCTGCTGCGCGGCGGGTCGTGGTACAACAGCCCCAGGTACTGCCGCTCGGCCTTCCGCGACATCAGCCTCCCGGGCAACCGCAACAACAACTTCGGTTTCCGCGTCTGTTGCCTCCCCCAGGACTAATTCTTTACCCTTTTATTCTTTAATTCTTTGCCCTTGGATTATGACCACCCCCAAGCCCGCCGCCATCTGAACCATGAGCCAATCAATTCCGCCTTATATCGCCATCACCTATCAGCCCAAAGTCACTCCTCTGGCTGGGTCCGCTCCGGCGCCTGACCAATTTCCTGACACCACGAAAATGGTCTCCCTCTCCAGCCGCATCGCCCTGGCGGTGTGCCCTCGACGCCGGGCCGGGGCCCAGGCTTGCCCCGCCCCGTGCGATGACTGCCGCGCCGTTGCTGCTGCTGCTGCCCACGAGATCGCCGACTATTTCAGCGAGCGGTACGGGGGCGCCAGCACCACTGCAGACACCCTTTACGCGGTCGGGTGCCACCACCATGCACCCCAGGTGGAAGGGCTGGCGCTCAGCCCCAATCAGCGGGCCATGGCCCTGGCCGTTGGGCGTGAGGTGCGGAGGCCCAATGTCTGAGTTAAAACCAAACGATTTAAAACCCGTGGCCAAGTTAACTAAAGCGGAAATTCGTCTTATAGTATTTTGCAAATACAATGGCAAGTGTGCTTATTGTGGAATCGATCTGGCATGGCCCTGGGATATCGACCACATTACGCCAAAAGTATTTGGAGGCACTAACGATTTAGAAAACTTAAACCCAAGCTGTAAACAATGCAATAATTACAAATGCCATACCGACCTAGAAGGTTACAGAAAACAACTTCATAAAATGCTAAATGAGAAACTTGACTACTTGTTTAGAAGTAAAACGAAAATGCAAGTTGCGATAAATATGGGCTCAATTAAGCACACAGTATGGGATGGGGTATTTTATTTTGAACGCTTAGGCTCTGGTGATCTGCGGAGGCCCCATGCCTGACCCCGTGAGTAACGATGAGCTGGACTGGCTGATCTGGCGCCATCTGCGCGACCATGACGGGCATCCAACTAACAGCGCCGTTCTGATGGCCGCCGCTGGAGGTAACTGGCGCCGCATTGATTCCAGGATCCAGGCCATGCGCAAGGCTGGACGGCTAAAGTTTTGGCACTTGAGGCCGCGCCCCGCCCACGTCCGTGCCCACGGCTGGGAAGTGCTCGGCTGCCCCGGTGCCGGCGTTCAGGAAGACGGGCAGTTTGATTGGGCCTATGGCTGCTCAGACTGCACCCGCCGCACTAGGCCTGACCCTGCTGATGGGGTGGTTGAGCCGCCGCCGATTGTTGCTTTTGAATGTGAATTGAGGATTGAGCCATGAGCGCACCACCGCCCGCCGACCGCTTCCGCCTTGGCGATGTTTGGCGATCACCGCGCCTGAAGGATTGGCAGGTTGACAAGATCGTCCCGGTAGAGAGCGCCACTGCAGGTCTTGCCAGGTTGCGCAGTGTGGCCAATCCCAAGCGGACTCAATGGCGCGGTGTGTTTGACACTGGGCGGGACATGACGACCGCCTGGTTGCGTGTCAGCCCGCCCGACGCGGAAAGACCTCAACCGGCTGCGCCCAAGGGAAACCTCCCCTAGCACCGCATAACACATGGCCATCACCTACCGGGGCGAAAGTTTCGACGGCTACAACAAGCCCAAGCGCACCCCCAGCCACTCCGCCAAGTCTCACGCCGTCCTAGCCAAGGAGGGCGGTCAGGTCCGCCTGATCCGTTTTGGGCAGCAGGGAGTGACCGGAGCCGGAAAGGATCCCAAGAGCCCTGCGCAGAAAGCACGCCGCGCCAGCTTCAAGGCTCGCCACGCGGAGAACATCGCCAAGGGCAAAATGAGCCCCGCTTACTGGGCCGACAAGGTGAAATGGTGACCCCCAAAACCCCCGGCTGGGGCCTCCGCATCCTCAACGTGCGCAACACCACCGGCGTCCCCGAGGCGTTGATCCTGCCCCCGGATCACGAAGCACCGTTCTGGACGGACCTCCGCCAGATCGCGCAGCACCGCGCCCGCGCCATCTACGAACCCATCACCCCCACCACCCACACCACCAAATGACCGCCACACCCACGCAATGGTCACTACTAGCCAGTTCCATCCCCGATTGGCGCATCCGCCAGCTCGCCGCTGAGGGCATGATCAGCCCGTTTGAGCCGGGGAAGATCCGGGAGGTGGAGGCTGATAACAGCCATGGCGAGATTCAATACGCCCCAGTCATCAGTTACGGCACCAGCTCCTACGGCTATGACCTTCGCTTAGCCTCGCACGACTTCCGCATCTTTCAGCACGTCCCTGGCTTGATCGTGGACCCCAAGCGGTTTGATGATCGCTGCCTGGTCCCGGCTGAGCTGCATAAAGATCCGCTGGACGACTCCACCTTCTTCATCCTCCCGGCACACACCTACGCCCTAGGGGTGGTGATCGAACGACTAAAGCTCCCCGCCAACGTCACCGCGCAATTCATCGGCAAGAGCACCTACGCCCGTTGTGGGGTGATCGTCAACCTGACCCCAGGCGAGGCCGGATGGGAGGGATACCTGACCCTGGAGATGAGCAACAGCAGCGGGGCGGACTGCCGCATCTATGCCAAAGAGGGCATCTGTCAGGCGCTGTTCTACGAAGGGGTGCCCTGTGACGCCCCCTACGGTGATGGCAAATACCAGGCGCAGCCTGCCGGGGTGACGCTGGCGAAGGCTTGATCTGCTTGCTGGCCTTCCAAAACGGCGGTAATGGCTTATGATATAAGGGCCGGGGCTTATTTTATCGGGCCCGATAGGTAAGAGGCAGGCGGGGTTGACCCGGCTTGTCCCCCCGGCTCCCATTCGCCACCACTACAACCTGTGTCAGCCGGCAGTCGCCCATCTAAGCTCACTACCGAACTGGTGAAGAAAGCCAAGCTGGAAGCGGGGCATGGTGAGATGCCTGCTGTCGAGGGGGAAGCATGACCGACCTGGTGCGCAGCGTCCTATCTCGCCGCCGGCTGGTGCCTTCTGAAACCCTGCTGGATTGCCTGGAGCTGGCCGACTGGTTGGGGCCACGCATCCGCGCAGGGTTGACGCCGTACCTCACCATGGCCGAGCTACAGGCCCGTTGGGATTGCCCGCAGTTCGTCGCCAGCAAGCGCATGGCGGACCTACACGGTGCCCAGTTGATTGACGCCAGCTTCTACCCAGGGGAGAGCGCCTACTGGGCGGTCAAGCGTGTAGGGTCGGTGGTGTGACACCCGCAACGCAGCCGCCATGGCTTGAGAGTGTGGTGAACATCATCACCGAGCTTTACCCTTTTCGAGGGGAAGCCCATCTCCCTCGCCGTGAATACTTTGAAAGCGCAAGCTCGGAACCCGTTGATTACATTTCCCCTGAAGAATTTTTAAAGTCTGAATTGCCGGATGGTCCCTGGTGTATTGGTTATCGCCACCACGGGATGGATGTTAAAGAGGGGCAAGTGATTACAAAGGATGAAGGGATTAAGCTGCTTGAGACGGACCTACAGATTCTTGCGCAAAAACTGGATGATTTATTGCCATGCTTTAATTCCTGGTATCCGCAAGTAAAAGCAATAGTCGTTTCGCTGGCATTTGATCAAGGTTTTAACGATTTCCGGTTATCCAGATTGGGAAAAGACATGGCGACAACTTGGCACGGTTGCAATCGACCTTTGCTTTGTGTCGAAGAATACTATCAAGGCCGTTATAGAAACTTTGACAATCGCCGGAAACGGCTCGCCGACGCTCACGGAGACTTAGAGGGACAGCTACGGGATTTGCAACGATCCAAGGCCAAGGCAAAACGTGAAGCCGAACGCATCGCCAAACGGGCCGCGTTAAAGGCAAAGCGCGAGAAAGCTGCTCAACCGCATCGGTCGGGATTATCGGCTTGGCGCCTTGGCCAGCGCGACAAGCTGCAGCGGAAGCGTGTGGGGCCGGTGGTGTGACGCTGGCCCCGTATTTCCTGCATTGCTCTTTCCAAGCATGCAACAATGGCTTAGACTTTCTACAATTATGGAAACCGCCCTTTGGCAACCCTCAAGGATCTCAAGCCTGACCCCCGCAACGCCCGCAAGCGCACCGACCGCTCAGCGTCCCTGATTCAGGAGTCGCTGCAACGGTTCGGGGCTGCCCGTAGCATTGTGATCGACGAAGACGGCAGGATCCTTGCTGGCAACGGCACTGTAGAGGGGGCTAAGGCCGCAGGTATCAGCAAGGTGCGGATCATCGAAACCGAAGGCGACGAGATCGTTGCCGTGCGCCGCACCGGGCTGACCGAAGAGCAGAAGATCGGCCTAGCCCTGGCAGACAACCGCACTAGCGACTTGAGCGAGTGGGATGGGCTGATGCTGCAGCAGCTCAGCGAGACGCACGACATTGCGCCGTGGTTTGAGCCTGAAGACCTCAACGCACTGATCGGCGCCGGGGAAGTCACAACGGCAGCCAAAGAGCATGAAGGCGCCAAAGAGCTTGACCCTGAAGAGTTTTCGGAGTTTGACCACACCTGCCCCCGCTGTGGCTTTGAGTTCGACGGATGACAGCTCGCCTCCGACGCTTTCACGGGCCATGGAAGCTGACGGACCTGGCCACCGTACCCAAGACCGGGCTAACAGCGTTCAGCTGCTTCCACTGTGGTGGTGGTTCAACGATGGGCTACAAGCTCGCTGGTTTCAACATGCTCGGCGGTGTTGAGATTGACCCAGAAATGATGGCGATCTATCGGGCGAACCACAATCCGAAGCACAGCTACCTGATGGGTGTGCAGCAGTTCAACGAACTTCTGCTAGATGACTTGCCTGATGAGTTGAAGAACCTAGACCTGCTGGACGGCTCGCCGCCGTGCTCAGTGTTCAGCATGGCTGGCAAGCGTGAAAAGAAATGGGGCAGCGAGCATCACTTCCGCGAAGGGCAGCAGAAGCAGCGGCTTGATGACCTGTTCATGCACTTCATTGAAGTAGGCCAGCGGCTTCAGCCGAAGGTGATCGTGGCTGAAAATGTGAAAGGCTTAATTCTTGGCAACGCTAAAGGCTATGTCAAAGAAATCTTTGCAGCATTCCGAGAAGCTGGCTACGACACTCAGCTGTTCTTGTTTAACGCTGCGCGGATGGGTGTGCCGCAGGCCAGGGAACGAACCTTCTTTATTGCGCGGCGGCGGGATCTGAGGTGGGGGAAGTTGGAAATGAAGTTTGAGGAGCCTGTAACGACTGTGAGGCAAGCATGGGCTAATCTGCCAAAGCAGAAAGGCGATGCGCTGCCGCCGTGCTACGCAAAGATATGGGCGAAAGTACCGCCTGGCAAAGCGGGCCGAGACTATGGATCAACCGGCCTTCAGGTTCACAAGATCAATCAGTCTCAACCTGCCAGAACAGCAATCTCGCAAAGCTGGCATACAATGCACGATCAGGAACCGCGCAATCTTTCTGCGCTTGAGTTGACGCGGATTCAATCCTTTCCTGACGACTATAAATACGGGAAGCCTGCGGACCGTCACGCCGGCTACGTCTGCGGCATGTCCGTTCCGCCCTACATGACGCAGCGGGTGGCGCTAGAGATCGGTCGGCAGTGGTTCGGGATTGAGTACGACTGATGGCAGCCAAAGGCAGCACCCAGGCACAGACGATTGAACGCGCAGCACGCTTCGCTCGCATCATCGCCAACGGTGGCCGCCGCTCGGACTGCCTTCAGTACGCTGCAACAAACTGGGGGGTAAGTAGTCGCACCGCTGACAACTACCTAGCCCTTGCCCGTGATCAGCTTGCCGCCGATTGGGATATGGAGCGCCCGCAGATGGTCGCCGATCTGCTGGCCCAGTGCTCGACCCTGCAGCTTGAAGCCCGCAAGGCCAAGCAGTACCACATCGCCCTAGGCGCGATCAACACCGCTGCCCGGTTGGCGCAGCTTTGCTCATGACGATCTGCAGCACCCGCTCTGGCCACGTCCTGAAGCCGCCAGTTTCAACGAGCAACCCTCAGGCCCCCATCGCGGGCAGCTTTGAGGCCTACATCAAGGAAGTCTGCCCATCGTTCCCCTGGAGCCCCCACACCCACCGCCTGGTTGCGCTAGGCCAGCGTGTCGCCGATGGTGAGCTGCGCCGCCTCATGGTGGAACTCCCGCCGCGCCATTACAAGTCCACGATCTTCTCGATCTTCCTGCCTGGCTACTTCCTACGCCGGTATCCAAACAAGTCGGTCGGCATCGGTTGCCATACCGCCACCCTCGCCGAAGGCTTTAGCCAGGATGCCCGCGACTACTTCACCGCCTCAGGTGGCGCACTCTCCCCTACCTCCGGTGGCGTCAAGAAGTGGGGCACCTCCGGCATCGGTGGCCTGTGGACCGCTGGCGTAGGTGGTGGCACCGGTAACCCTGGCGACCTGATCATCGTTGACGACCCGATCAAGTCCCGCGAGATGGCCGATTCCGCCGCCTGGCGCCGGCAGGTTCACTCCTGGTGGGATTCGGTTCTGTCCACACGGGAAGAGCCCGGCAATGCCGTGGTGATCGTGCATACCCGCTGGCACAGCAACGACCTGATCGGCTACCTGCTGGCCAAGAACGAGGAGCTGGAGAAGGAAGGCCTAGAGGCCCAATGCGAGCCCTGGCATGTGGTGTCTATGCCAATTGAGGCGGTGGCCGCCAACACCATCAAGCCCTTCCCGCGTACCGTCACCAGCGAACAGGACGACCGGGCCCCTGGCCAGGCACTGGACCCCACCCGTTTTGATGAGACCTGGATCGAGCGCAAGCGGGCCAACACCCCCCGCCGTGACTGGGAGGCGATCTATCAGCAGGCACCAACCGAAAGCGCTGGCACGATCTTCAGCCGCGACACCCTGCGGTACTTCCTGCTGCCAGGCCAGAAGGGGGAGGAGGGAGACGTCAAGTTGCCCGAGTACGGCATCCGCAAGTTGGCCTCGGTGGACGCCACCTTCAAGGATTCGGTCGGTTCCGACATGGTTGGCATCGGCCTATGGCTGCAAACTCAGGAGGGGATGTTCAGGATTGATCAGGTGAACCGCCGCATGGGTTTCAATGACACCCTCGACCTGTTGCGCCTACTGAAGCCGGTGTGGGGCTTCAATGAGCTATTGATCGAAGACAAGGCCAATGGATCAGCGATCATTGACACCCTCAAGCGTGAATCTGGCTGCGCTGTTCATGCCGTCGATCCCCTTGGCGGTAAAACCGCCCGAGCTGAAGCCGCGTCGCCGTTGTTCCGCCAAGGCCGCATATTCCTGCCGCGCCATGCCCCGTGGCTGGCAGAGTACGTGGGCCAGCTACTGGCTTTCCCATCTGGCACCTTTGACGACCTAGTGGACGAAACCACGCAGGCCCTCAACTTCTGCGCCAGCACCGGCCCGATGCGCGTCACCACCGCCACCTACGGCCACGGCACCCACGTCCCGCCGGCCCGGTCGGAACCGCCACCCCGGCAGCGATCCGCCATCCCCGGCTTTCGATGATCACTCAACCCACACAGGACACACCCATGGACACCCCTGCACCGATCAACATCGTCTTCGACGGCCCGCCGGGACCCGAGGGGCCCCGATTTATTGAGGTTGAAACCGACGACGGGCGCAGCATCAGCGTTGGTGAATGGCAGGAGCGACGGGATGGGTGCTGGAGGCTGAGAATCGCCGCTTTACCGCTTGTGACAACAGGGGTTACGCAGGTTGCTTATGTAGACCCTGAGCAGGATTTACTGGAGCGAATCCTTAAGGAGTGCATAAACACCGAGCTTTCCGCAATTCATTCCGCTGGGGTGCTTCACGCGGCTGCACTTCTGATGGGATCCCAGACCTTCGACCTGACTAATTCTGGGCAGGAAGGCAAATGATCCCCCAACTCTCTGCATTCTTTGGCGCATTCTTAGGTAGTAGCAAGCGGAAGCCAAAAATGTTATCTTTCTTTTACGCTGGCGTTCAGTTTAACGGCTCAAATAAAACGTATATGAACGGAGTGTATTTCATTGAGCCTAAGCACTACAATCCCGAAACTTTTGTTATTCTAGTTAAGGAAGACATTGCCAAGCGCTATGGATGCTCACCTGATTCTATGTATTTACATGCTCTCACACCCCTAAGCAGCAAATGACCACCCAACCCATGGACACCCCCCGCGACCCGCACCTACCGCCCCCTGCGGTTGTTGATTGGCTGCTGGAGCAGGACTGGTCGGTGATGATCCCGATCACCAGCATTAAATACGAAGGGGCAAGGCCTCACGATATGACCAAGAGCACCCACTGGGAATACCAGATGGCGTGCCCTGTGCTCGGCGAGGATGACGCCGGTCGCATCTTCCTGCCTGTTGAGGCGCTGGACGCTCTTCGCAAGGATGCAGCAGCGCGAGCGAGCGCGGAGGCTTCCTAGTGGCAAACTCGTCCACCCTCCCCAAACCGCAACCCACCGATAGCAAAGATGGCAACCCTGAAGCTCCCGCCAGCACCCTTGTCCCAACTGGTCGGCAAGCCGGTGGCCGGGACCTGGCGCCTTCGCCAGTCGTCGCAGGGGACTCATCTGGAGGTGTTCCGGTTCGGGGGGAGCTGGATGCCACCATCGCCAGCGGTGAAGATCCACCTGACGCCAAGCCACGTCGTCTTGCTCGATCGAGGCGAGCTGTTCGTGCAGGAGAACCCCTAGAGCAGCCGACCAAGATTGGCAGCCCGCCACGTACCGAGCTATCCGAGCGGTTGATCATCGAAAACCGTGGCCTGGCAAATGCTGCCGCCAGCAAGTGGGCCCGCCGTTGCTCTAAACCTTTTGAAGACTTCATCGGCCCTGCGCTGGAGGGTCTGATAAATGGCTGCCGTCGTTACGATTTAACCAGGATCAACCCCGCCACTGGCCGCCCCTATGCGGTTAGCACTTGCGTCTGTCCGTTCATTGAAGGGCAAATAATGCACCACATCAGGGACGGCGGCTATGACGTGAAGATGCCCAGTAAATGGCGGGAATACTACCCAAAGGTCAGGCGCCTCTTAGGCGAAGGCCAGTCACTGGCCCGGGTTGTTGCGGCCATCCCCGCCTTCACCGAAGGTGAGATCGTTGAAATGCTGGGGGCGATGCAGCAGGGCAGCGTCAGCCTGGATGGCGGCGACGGGCACCAGTTGGACCTTTGCGGGGAGCATCGGCCCGAAGCAACCGATGACCCGTTGGCCCCAGCGCTTTACGCCCTCGTCGAAGCAGCATTCGACAGCCTGCGGCCCGCTGATCGTGGCTTGCTGGAGCGTTGGGCAGAAAACCCGTTCAAACGGGTGGCCTATCCATCAGGGCCGATGGCCCAATTCCACAACCGCCTTAAGGCCCAACTGCGGGGTAAGACCCTTAAGCAGTTCCGCCAGGTGACGCTAGGCTTTGACGTGCCCACCATTGCGCCCACCCCCCGCGAGCGCCGCCCACGGCAGCCCAGGCCCGCCCCTGCTCCGGTGGTGCAGCCATCGCTGTTCGGTGGCCGCAACCAGCGCAAGCCACATCCCAGGGCGGTGAAGCTATAAACAGCCGTGGGCGGAAAGCTCCAGTAGTAGACTAGTTTTGGGCGCTGGTGAAGTCAAAGCATTCTGGTACTGACCCCAAGCTGCCGAGCTTCCAGCACCCGGTACTGCGGGAGGTAAGCGATGACCTGGAGCGTGCGCATGACGCCTGGTATTGCCTGCGGGGTGATGGGGTCAAGCGCAAATACCTACCGCCGGAGCCAGCCGAACCGCCTACTGCCTATGAGGGCCGCCTGGGTCGCGCCGTGTTCAGCGACTTTTTCAGGGCTGGCCTGGAGGGTTTCGCCGGGGTGCTGTCACGCTCCGAGCTGAAAGATCCGCCGGCAACATTTGAGGCGAACCAGGACAATGTAGACCTAGAGGGCAACTCGCTTGAGGCGTTCTGGCTCACCGTGGATCCCCTTTGCCTGCGCGATGGCGCCGTCCCTATCCTGGTGGAGATGCCAAGCGGCAATCCCACCGATGCGGCCACTGAAGCGGCACTCAAGCGGCGCCCCTACCTGGTCAGCCGCACCCGCGCCACCTGCCTTAACTGGAAGACCTCCGTAGAGGGTTCAATTGAGGTGGTAACCCGCTGCACGTTCCTCGAATGGGCGGAAGTTGACAGCGACGATGGCGATTTTGGGGTGACCTATGAGGAGCGCTACCGGGTGATCGAGCCTGGGAAGTGGACGCTCTACCGGTTGAAGCAGCGTCCCGATGGTTCCATGGAAATGCAGAAAGTGGACGAGGGGCAGTATCTGGACTCCAAGCAGCAGCCACTGAAAATCTGCCCAGTGGTCTGGTACAGCGCCGAGAAAGCGGGCTTCGGCCAGGGTGCGCTACCCCTGCGGCAGGTGGTGGAGCATTGCATCGAGTATTACCAGATGCGAAGCGACCTAAAGGAGAAAACGCACAAGTGCGCCATGCCGGTGCCGGTTGAGAAAGGTGGGCTGCCGCCGATGGATGGACAGGCTGCCGCCCCGCTGGTGATTGGGCCTAATACGGTCATTCGTGTTGACAAGGACGGCGATTTCTTCTGGCGCGAGCCTGCGGCCACATCACTTGCCGAGCAACGGGAGCAGCTTAAGGAGGTAAAGGAGCTGATTGATCAGCAACTCCTGGGATTCCTCTCCGGTGAAAGCAAGATCGCCAAAACGGCCACGCAGTCGCAGCTTGAGGGGGGGCGCACCCAGGTCAGTATCAAGGCGATGGGCGAGCGCAAGAAGTCGGTCATGCAAAGGCTTTTTGCCATTTGGTGCCTTTACACCGGGGAGCAGCTTGCAGTAGGCGCCGGCTTGACCATGGATGAAAACGCCTTCGCCGCCCCACTGGACGCCCAGGATGCTGATGCCCTGCAGCGGCTTGCCGGTGGCGTCGAGTTGATCTCCCAGGAGAGCGCTGTTGAGGCGCTGCAGCGTGGTGGGTTCAACAAGTCAACGAACAGCGTGGCCGATGAGATGGCCAGGATCAACCGGGAGCGGCCAACACTGGGGGCCCCAACGCCGGTGAGGGATGACACCACCACGCCGCTGGATGAGGTGGAGCTGGGGGAGGATCTGGACTGAAGCGTCAGATTGAGTGGACCTCTACGGTAACCTTCCCGTCCTGATCAACAAACGCCAGTGTCCGACCCCTGTCGAGTTCTTTTTTGGCAATGGCGAACAGGGCGACACCGCGCCGGATGCTTTCGGACATCGTGATGCCATGCTCGGCATTGAGCTGAGCCAACAGGCCCACCAGTCGCTCGCTTGCCCGAAAGTTAAGGCGTTCACCTTTGGCTTCCTGGCTGGTTTTGCTGCTGTGGTCAGGCATGGGGTTGCAGTGGCTGTACTTGCAAGTGTATGTAGGCAGGTGCCCAGACTGACCGGATCGTGACGCATTGTGAAGCGGTCGGGCTGGATCCCGTTTGGCCGTAACGGACCGGCTACTATATGGAGACCGGGGGAGAGCCCCGCTACCACCACCGCCAGCCAGCAATGACCGCCACTACCCTGACCGTTTCTGATTTTGCCGCTGCGGGCCAGTTCTGGACACAGTTTCGCGGCGAGGAAATTGATCACATCACCATCATTGCCGAAAACGGCACTCGGTACGAGACAAGGGGGCTTCTTCATATCTGCAATCGTTGGTATATCAACGGCCCGGTTCGTAACAGCTACATCATCTCCACCCTTTGCGGAGGCCCGATCCAAGCAACAGCAAACACCAAAATAGAGTTCAAAAAGCCCGCCGGAGCCAGGGCATTTCGCAAGCCCGCCGCCGCCCACAAGAAAATATGGGATTGACCCCCCCGGGCCCGCCGGAGCCCATCCGGCAACAACCACCACCACCCTCAGCCAGCCATGAAAGCCCTTTACCTCGACGATTCGGTTACCACTTGCGATTGCTGCGGACGCACCGAACTGAAGGCCACCGTGGCCATGCAGCTCGACTGCGGCGGCATCCTTCACTACGGCCGCACTTGCGCCGCTCGCAACAGCGGTAAGACCAGTCAGCAGGTAACCAAGGAGATTCGTGCTGAGCGTGACATGGCTCACGGCCGCACCATGAACAAGCTCTCAGACTTGCGCCGTGCTGGGGTCAAAATCACCCGCCAGCTAATGCGTGAAGTGGCTGCCAGCTACAGGGCTGATGTTGACTGCCTGCTCCGCAACTGGGGTCACTTGGCTGAGACCTGACCCCCACGGCATCACGGGCCCTTACCGCCCCAGCCAGTTTGAGACAATCTGTAAAGCGTCCCACCCCATCCCTCCCAATCCGTAACGGACCGGCTACTATTTGAAAACAGGGCAAGCCTCTGACCACCACCGAACCGCCAGCCATGATCCGCACTCCTATGTCCATGCTTCCCGCTTCCGCCACCAACATGGCGGTGCGGGCTCAGTCCAGCTGTATTGCATCGGCTGGAAGCGATATGGCCGCCTATGGCCGCTGGTCGACCAGGCTTGATCAGTGGATGGCCCACCCAGAATTCGACCCGGCTGAGTTCAGCCGGCTATGCCGGGCCTACAAGCTGGACTGAGCCAGTCCCGACCCCCAGCCCCCCGCCCCCCCCACCATGAAAATCCCAACCGCTGCAGAAATCGACGCCGACGCCCTCCTGGCGGAGGTAGATGCGGTGATCGCCTCAGGCGACGCGGTAGTCCGGCGAGTTGACCGGCTTTTGCAGCAAGGGAGCATCTCGGTCCGGATGGCCGACCTGGCCCTCCAAATGGAACAGGGACAACGGGAGCTGGACGCGATCGAGGCGCAACAAATCCGGATCGAGGCCCAGATCAAGGCCTTGGAGGCGGGCTGATCGCCCCCGGTCCTGCACCCTGACCCCTGCACGGTGGCCCTGCCCTCTCGGCCAGCCTGCAGCGCTCAGCTGCTCAATCCACCATCGAGGACCTAAACGTGGCCGACAAAATCACCACCATGACCAAAGATCGCACCAACTACGCCACCATTGCCGACGCCGAGGCCGATGGATGGAGGCGAATCCGTAAATCCGACAAAGATGTCAGCGGAGGCAACTCGTTCGGATACAACTATATATCCGCGAATGGCAAGCGCTCGCAAACCATCACGTTTAGCCAAGAGACAAACCGAATGGGCGCCTTCGGTTGCTGCATGGAAATGTTCAAAGATTGACCCCCCAACCCGCCAGGCGCCGTGAGCTTGGCGGATCCATTCCATCCCAACAACGCCCCATGAGCACTTCTGAGTTTGTTCCATCAATTGAAAATGTCCTAGACAGCAACCCAATTTCTTGGGATGCAGACGGCAATCGCCTTATTGAGTGGGAAGTGAACGGAGGCTGGCAGTGGATTCCCTATGCAGAGCTGCGCGAAGCTTGCGAAGCCGCTTACGACCCGACTATGCCCAACTGGCCCGCCATGGTGGAGATTGGTGATGCCTGATCAATCCCCAGAGTGGATCCGCGGAGCCCTCATGCTCTATTTCCTGGCCCGCCCCGGCGCCCGCGTTGATTCGGCTGACCTGCTCGGCTACTTCCATGTTGCATCGGTCCTTGATGCCGCCGAAGACCTGGTGCGTGCCGGGTGGCTGGTCAGGACCGGTGGGCCCTATCCCAAACTTATGCGCTCCAATGCCTGACCCCCACCCCCGATCTGTTGGCCGCCCTGCAGGCCGCCCAATTTGCCCTGATTGAGGCTGCGGAGGCGATCCAAAAGCTCGAAGACTTTAGCCGTACCCGCAGCAGGGCCGCCAACGCCAGCCACGCTGCACGGGACGCGGTTGACCGGTACCGCAGGAATGCCAATCCCATGACTGATCCCACCAACGCCGAACGCCAGCGCCGCCACCGCGCCCGCCAGGCCGGCTTACTGCCCCCGGTGGAGCTGCAACCCTGCACCACCTGCCCGCGCCTTCACACCGGCACCCACGGCGAGCACTGCTGGGAGTGCTGGCGGTTGCACACCCCCCAAGGCCGGGCGGACCGGGCGGACCGGGTTGCTCGATCCAAGTTGCGCCGCCGGGAGCGGGAGGCGGTAAGCTAAGCCGTACCGCAAGCCACCCCCATGCCTGAAATCCTGACCTCCGCTGAAGTCTTGCACGAGGCCGTTACCGATCTGATCGAAGAATCCGAATGCGGCCTGTTTGAAGCCGTTGGCGTACTTGAAGTGGTCAAGGCCGAGCTGACCTTGGCATCCCTGGCCGCCGAGGAAGATGAAGCCCACGACTTCGCGCCCGAGGAAATTGTCGGCGAGTTTGAAAGCGACGGCGTGGTGGGTGAATGACCGCCCCGGTCGTCACCGCCATCGGTCGCCGCCTCCGGCCCGCTGATGGCGTCC
>Ga0315909_10002643_pt1 | contig 22659 bp, 9 predicted proteins | sample LakEriMetagenome_11_FD_203527 | JGI IMG/M metagenome (GOLD analysis project Ga0315909, IMG submission 203527) | Freshwater fungal communities from buoy surface, Lake Erie, Ohio, United States - Buoy 2 MA125 | ecosystem: Environmental > Aquatic > Freshwater > Lake | place: USA: Lake Erie, Ohio...
GATTGAGAACGAACAAACCAATCGACGCCACCGTGACCCATGGTTGGCGGATCACTGTGGTGTGGGCCAACACAACGCCAACTATCCACGCCACGACAAAGATGACGATGACCGATCGCCAGAGCACGACATAAGGAAAGAGGTAGCCGCGCACCTGCGCCACCGCAATCGTTCCAGCCACTAACAACGCCCACACGACTGGTGCTGAATTCAGAAAACGACGACGTAACGAATCTTCAGATGAACGCCACACCCATACCGTGGTCGCGCAAAGGCAAATCACTAACCCGGCAAACCAGATCAGCGAACTCGACGGCGCCTCGCCAATGAGGCCAACTTCAGATGGCCCAGCCAACCATGTTGCCTGCGGGCTCATTTCAAATGACATCACCTCAAGGGCTCGACTGAAACCAATCGTCGGCTCGTTAGCCGTCACAAAATAGCGAGCAAGATCGCCCACATTACGTACTGACTGACGTAGATCAAATAGATACGGAGCGAACAACAAGATTGACGTGGCGAGTGGTCGCGTCACCGAACGTTGATTCCCGCCAGTCCACCAAAAAACAATGCATGCCACCAGACCAACTAGCCCCACGATGGGCAAATACCCCACATGTACTTGAACAGCAACTGCTCCCGAAATCCACATCATCCACATCGATGGTCGATCACGTTCGGTGACTCCAAGCACCGCTAACAAAAAGAGAATGAACAGTGGAAGAGCGAGATAGGGAGTCCACGCATCAACGCTTGCAATTCGTCCAACGCTGACCCAACACGCGATCAGGGCAGCGACTCCTAGGGCACTCCCCCAAAGACCCCGCAAGCGATATCCCAACCATGCGATCGCCACGAGCATTGCGCTTGAATACATCGCCACGCCAACAAAGAGTCCCCATGCTGCTCCACCAGATATCCAATGAAATGGCGCAAAAACATAGAAAATCAATGCTCCAGGGTGGTTCCATCCGTGCCAGCTGTATTGACCCACTGAAGGAAACGAGCCAGTCGCGGCATCCTTAACGAGCAAGGCAAAAACAGCTCGGTCACCAACCAAGATTGCTCCACCACGGAGAGCATTTACCAGCGAAATAACAATCGGAACAACTCCCAAAACGGAAAGGACCAACCACTTGGGGAACTTTTTCATCATGGTGAAGAGTTCACTTTTTGAATGGCGAAATCTTGGTGAGCGCACGCACCATGGTGCTCACTTCTGTTTCGCTCAAACCGCTCGCGAACTCGCGTTGAATTGCGCGACGGTACAAAATATTGGAGTCGCGCCACACCAATCGTCCCATTCGAGTGAGTCGCACCATGACGGCGCGGTTGTCGTCAACCGTCGGGGCTTCTTCGCGAGTGACATAACCGCGTTCAACAAGTGAGTCAATACGTCGTGACAAACTGCTCGGCACAGCCGAGAGAACTTCACACAGTTCCTTGACTCTCATTTGGTCATTGCTCTGAGCCAACGCTGCGAGTAGATCGAACTGAGGCAGCGCCAAGTGGAACTCGTCAAACATCTCGGCTTCAATGCTGCGCGAAACTACCTCACCGGCAGTTTGAAATGCCCGCCACAGGGCAACACGTTCAGCATCAAGACGAGGCACTGCAAAAGACTAACCAATTGTCAGTGCATTGTCACGAGATTGTTCAGGTTGCAACAAACGTCGATACCAACTCGAGTGCTTGTTTCCATGTGGCTCGCTCGGCCAACAACTTTCGAAACGGCATGAGTTGTTTTGGACGACTGACGCCAAGCGCAGCTTTGAGGTAGCCATCTTTTTCGTACAGGGCGACAAATGAACGTTCTTCTGGCGAACCCACCACGATGTGCGCAGTCTCGTCTCCGTTGGCGCGACCGAGAAATTGAATCCGTGCAGTGAATTGATCACTCCAGAAAAATGGGACAGCCGAATACGGTTTGGCTTGCTCGCCTCGCGATACCGCAAGCAGGTTTGATGCTGCGACGGCACCCTGCTCGGACGCTGTTGTCCAGTGTTCAACCCGCATTTCTTGGTCATAGAGATTGTTGAACCAGCGACACACATCTCCTGCTGCGTAAATGCCAGGTACACCAGCATTGAGCGTGGTGTCGCAAACAACACCATCACGTATTTCAAGTTCGGTGTTTTCCAGCCATTGCGTGGCAGGCACAACGCCAATACCGACCACGACCACATCAGCGGGAACAACTTCTCCATCGTCTAATGCGACGCCACCGACCGAGCCACTATTTCCCTCAATCAATCCCGCGACCTTGACGTTGAATCTCATCGTGACCCCGTTGTCGGCGTGTACCAATGCTGCGGCATGGCCCATGTCGGCACCAAGACCACGCATCATCGGCGCGGGCGCTCCTTCAAGAACGGTCACTTCACAACCTCGCACCTTGGCGGTGGCCGCAACCTCGAGCCCAATAAAGCCAGCGCCAATCACAACAACTCGAGCACCTGGGTTGAGGTTGGCCCGCAACGCCAGTGAGTCGTCGAGTGTTCGCACTACATGTACGCCGTTCCAATCGGGTTGGTTGGGCAACTTACGAACTCCCGAACCGGTGGCGATGATGAGGCCATCGAAAGCGATTGTCTCACCCGATGCCAATGTGATGGTGTGGTTCGTGGTGTCAAGTGCTGTGGCCGCTGACCCGAGCTTCCAATCGATGTTCAGTTTGGCGAGGTCGTCAGGTTTGCGTAGTGAGATGCGGTCGGCCTCCCATTCACCCAAGAGAACTTTCTTCGAAAGAGGGGGACGATCGTAAGGTTGGCGATCTTCGGCGCCGACGATGATGATTCGTCCTTCGTATTTTTCGAGCCGCAATGTTTCAGCGGCCCGCAAGCCTGCCAACGACGACCCAACAATGACGACAGTGTTCAGTTCACTCACGCCTCAACCGTATCTACTGTTGTGATTCTGGTGCAGATTCGTTACGCATTTCGTAACAATTCTGCACCAGAATCTCAGGGGAAGGAGACGAGGTTGACGCTTGGATCAAGTTTGGACTCACCGTTCCAGCGATAAGCCTTCAGTGGACCGCCTTTACCAGCGCTGTAATCGACGCACATCGCGTGATCTGAAATGATTTCATCCTCATCAGTGCACCAATAATGCCCAAAGAAAAGCGGAATGGTGTCGCCATATGGCTCGGGATTACCAGAAGGTATCGGTACAGCCGGTAATTGTGGGAATGGTGTTCCGTCAACCGCCTTGCAATTATCGGGAATGCGAGCAGCAACGTCAAACGTCGATGCTTGAGGATCCCACCACGCATAACGCGCGCTACTTCGCACAATTTCGTCTTTGTCCTTGTATTTAAAACCATCGGGCATCTTGATTTCGGGACCTTTGATCAAGATCTCAAGATCGTGATAATCCTGGTGACCCTTGGTACTCATCGTGACCATCAGTTCGTCCGTCACGGTGTTCTTTGGTCCCAACTTTGCTCCCAAACGTTGCATCATTGCCGGAGCCCAGCACGCATGAATCACCCGAATGCCCCCAAGTGCAAGCCACAGTGGAATCGTCTTGAACCATTGAATGATTTCATGATGAAGTTCGGAACCCTCAACAACCGCTTCTAAAAACTTCTGATGTTGCCCAAAATTTTTAGCTGCCCATTCTCCTTGGTGAGTACGAAGGAAGTCACCTGATTTATTTGGATGCGGAGTTGCGTACGCAATGGCATTGAACTCATGGTTGCCCATCACGATGTAAGCGTGACCAGCCTCGACCATACGCTTGGCGATCATCACCGAATCAATTTGCCGAGGTCCACGATCAATCAAGTCGCCAACGAAAATTGCCTTGCGATCGGGGTGCTTCCACGTTCCGTCAATGAATTTGTAATCCATCTTGAGCAGAAGGCCTTCAAGTTTGTCGGCATATCCATGAACATCGCCGATGATGTCGTATCTGTTTTGCTTATCGTCGCTCATATGGCCTCCTGCATCCCTGTGAAACTTAATGGACCAAGGTGTTTCTGGTGTCGTTTAACTCGCTATATCCAACTTAAACGACACCAGAATCTCAAATCACTTGACGGGAGTGGAGTTGAAGAGTTGCAAGAGCCAGTCAGGCAACATCTCGATCTGCAAAACCATTTCGTCGTTGGCTGCGGTGTCAACAAACTCGACACCTTTGGGCATCTCGTCGGTTGGTAAATGACCATAGAAGTCCTCAATCCAGAGAACCTTTCGGCCGGCATTGATTGCCGCTTCGGCCAAATCGTGGGCCGCTGCAGCCTTCCAATCAACAAAGCGACTTCTGGTTCCGTCGTCGACCACTGGCAGTTGATCAATGCCAAGATGCTCGGCTATTTCGTCGTTGGCTCGGTGTCGCCAAGTGGTGCACCAGTGCACTTCGGCGACATCGGTGAGTTGGCGAATGAGCCAACCCATGTAATCCGGGATATGCACCATATGGCCATGGCTGTAGACCTGGTCAATGCCCCAGTCACGGTCTAGGCCGCCGAGAGCGTTTAAGTCATTGATGACTCCATCAATGTCGAGAAGGATAAGTGGGTTTGGGTTATCGGTTGTGTTTGTCATACCAGTTAAACGCATCAACGTCGCGAAAATGTGCGGTCAACTATCTGACTCACTTTCTTTATATGTCGGCAGACTGCATGAGTGAGTATTAACCCGATCGAAATCACCGACCCCGCCGACCCTAGATTGGCCGATTATGTCGGGCTCAGCGATCCCGAGATTCGCCGTCGTTCAGCCGACAATCAATTCTTTATCTCAGAAGGTGTCGAAGTCGTTCGTCGACTCGTCGTATCAAACATGCGTTTACGGTCAATCGTGCTCTCGCCTAATCGGGTTGACATCATGACACCAGCCTTGACCGGCGTTGCCTGCCCCATTTATGTCGCCGACCGCAAAGTCATTTCAAGCGTCGTTGGCTTCGACATGCACCGTGGCGTTGTCGGCTCGGCTTTTCGTCCTGATCCATTAACACTCGATGAGGTCTTATCACACCCACCGCTCTACGGACCTCGCCATCGCATTGCGATTCTTGAAGGTCTCGGAGATCACGAAAATCTCGGGGCTATCGCTCGATCGGCGCGAGCATTCCACATTGACGCCATCGTGATGGATCCAACATGTGCCGATCCGTACTACCGCCGCACGGTACGCGTTTCGATGGGTGAAATTCTCTTCCTGCCGATCGTGAACATGGACATTGCCGAAGCAATGTCGGTGGTGCGTCGAAAAAGTGGCTCGGTTCTTGCGTTCACACCCAATCCCAATGCTGTATCTCTGCACGACTTTGTCGACACCAAACCTGGTCCGCTTGCTCTGGTCTTTGGCTCTGAAGGAAGTGGGCTTCCCAAAGAAACACTGTCGGCGGCCGATCATCAGATTCGTATTCCCATTGCCCTTGATGTTGATTCACTCAATGTTGGTCACGCCGCCGCTGTCGCCTTTGCGCTCACATCGCCGCGATAAGAACACCCCAAGCTTGTACTTCCGTAGACTGACCATGTGAAAAAAATCGTCGCAGTCATTGTTGCCACAACCGCAATCTTGATGTTTGCTCTCACGGCTTACGCAACTGACGGCGATCTCGATACGACATGGGGTGGCGATGGTGTTGTTGTCTCAACGCACACCGATTCGTCAGCGGCTTATGCCATAGCCAACTATCCCGACAGTCGAGTATTGGTCGTTGGGTCGGTTACAGATTCATCAGCGTCACGAATCCTCGTCAATCGCTTCCTCGCTGACGGATCCGCAGATACATCCTGCAATGGAACTGGCGAATTTCTCGACACAGTCAATGACGCAGTCGCAAGTGATGTTGTCGTGCTCTCTGATGGTTCGTTCGTTGTCGCAGGAACAATCCAAATCAATAATAAGGGAACCCTTTTTGTAGCGAAGTTCACAAGTACTTGCAATCTTGATGCAAACTTCGGTATTGCGGGTATCGCTACCTACTCGGCTGGAGACAGCACAGCAGGAACGGCATTGGCTATTCAATCGAACGGATCCATCGTTGTAGCCGGTTACGAATACTTGACAGTCTCAGACGGCGGTGCGCAGCGAATTCTGGTTGTTCGGTTTACTACTTCCGGAAATCCCGATACTTCATTTGGTACTAACGGGCGATTTATGTCTTCGATTAATCAAGAAGGGCAGGCGCGGGATGTTGTGATCGACAGCAGTGGTCGAATCATTTTCACCGGTTCAATTGTCGGAACTGTTGCCCCCGATGCGGCCATCATCGGACGCCTCACCAGCAACGGTTTACTCGATTCAACTTTTGCCACTCAGGGGTATCTGATAGACGAATTCAACGGTGACCCTCAGCTCAATGCAATCGCCCTTCGCCCAAACGGAAATCTTGTGGCTGTCGGTACATATGGCGGTCCATTCCCCAACACTCAACAGAGTCCCATCATCGTGTGCCTGACACAAACCGGCGCTTTCGATTCTGATTGTGGTGTCAATGGTTGGACATACTTACCAACTGCAAACAGTGATGTCTACGCCGACGATGTATTTGTTACCGCGGATAACAGAATTTTGTTGAGTGGCGCAAGTGATGACGGAACTGCTCGGCCAATCGTCATGCGTCTCAATCACAACGGAACTCCTGACAGCAGTTTTGCAACATCAGGAACTTGGCGGGGCTCAGCACTGATCGGTCGAATGTATTCGATGACCATTCAAAGCAACGGCCGTATTCTCGCTGCCGGCAGATTAGACGCCCAAGGCACGATGAGTGTCGGTGTCATACGACTCGCCAACACCGTGGCGGTCACAACAACAACAACAACAACGATTGCGACATCGACCACTATTCCAACAACGACTATTCCTGCCAATCAACTTCCGGCGACTGGTCATGACCAAAATGGTTTGATGGTTGCCGTTTCATTATTCGGAATGGGAATTCTGCTCATGGGCATGCGCCGCCGAGCACTTCGTTAGTTTCGCGCCTCGTCCCAATAATCTTCAGAACTCACTTGGTCACCGTCAATGTTGTGCAACGTCCAACCCGGAAAGTCTCCCGTCGTTGTGTGACAAGTCCACTGGACCCACGCAACTGAATCTTCAATACCCAGATCATTCACACTCACGGTGCCGCCCTCAACAGGTGACCACGAAGTCATACGTTGACTCCAGAATTCGGTGATCACATTCAAACTCTGACCACTTTGAGTGTTGCCCTTTTCCACGAGAGCGGCACTTGCTGCATTGGGCTTGCGGTCGGGCCGAATGCGCGCATACGACGGAGCGTCCACATAGTCGGCGACAAAACAGACTTTTCCATCCCGCAACCGATAAATACTCTGACCAGGTATCGGATGTTCAACCCCGTCGACCGGAACAACCATGTTCCACTTTGCCCATCCCACATGAGTGTCGGCACAAGTTTCCCAATTCGCAAAGTAGACACCCATTTTGGGGATGACCTTTTCCATCTCTGACATGAACTCGTGAATGGCCGCTTTGCCTACCTGGGCCCCAGCAAAGGGGTCGTAGTAAATCGCGTCATCAGTAAAGAGTTCAACGAGCCGCGTGTATCGCTGATCAGACTCCATCGCTCCAAACATCGAAATCATCTCGTGTGCGTTCATTTCGCCAACTTAGTGCGTCCGTTATGACCTAGTTCTACCGACAGTCAGAGGCTCATAAGGCATATAATTTGCCCCGACTGATTTTCTCTACTGTCAATAAGGACTCACATGAAAGTTGACCCAACAGTCAGCAAAAAACCACGATTGTCAAAAGAGGAAACTGCTCAACGTCTCATCCAGACAGCGATTTCGATGATGCAAACGACCCCTATTTCAGAAGTTTCCTCACTCAAAATCTGTGCTGCCGCTGGCCTCGACAAGATGACCGTTCGCTATTGCTTTGGTTCACATGCGCAACTCTTAATTGCTGTTGCCCGACACCTCGCAAGTGGTGTCGCCCCATATATCAAAAACGGTATCTTTGGCATCCCGGCACGCCAAGATGAGATGGTTCAACTCTTTGGTCGACTCGCCACTTTTCTCTTTGCTTCGTACGGTAGCGAGGTGCCGGTTCGATTAACAGCCTCAACCGAAAACGCAACAATCTTTCTTGTGTACCAGCAACTACAAGACACTTATGGTTTCCGAGCAGATTTGGCTCTACTCCTCACGAAACGTGCAGTGCTTAACGCGGTCGCTACGTCTGGCATCGGAACAATGCTTCCTCTCAGCGATAGTGAAGCAGAATTGTTCATCACAATTCAAGAACGGACCTATGAATTTTTGGCATCAATTCAAGATGAGTTGCAACTGAAGAAGTAACCGTCTCAGTTGCGACCCATCTTGAATCGTCGACGCACCATCAATAGCCCAAGTCCCATCAAGACCCAGAACAACGCAACTGTCAACGGATTCTCACTACTGCTTCCAGTCGCGGGCAAGAACATCGGCACAGGATTATCGACCATCACACCAATTGCAATCGTCATGCCTCCGGCCGACACAAGAAGCGTGTGTGTGCCAAAAGGTAACGACGCAGGAATCGTGGCTTGCCCTTCGAAAAGTCCGTGCTGATCAACAACAAAACTGCCGAGTGATTGTGGGGTTGACATGATGATCAATTCACCATTGTGATTTGCTGGCATTCCCGAAATTGAGAGTCCAACCGATCCACCCTTGGTGATTGCCAACGCACCGCGACTGGTGACATACGACGGTCGACCTGCATTATTGAGACCGCCCATCAACATGGCTCCGGTGGGAGTCCTCAGCAAGATCACAGATTCAGCTGGAATCGGAATGCTGACCGAAGGATTATTTGGGTCAACCATTAAGCCGATAATCTTCGCACCGGTCGGTGAATCAACAACCGAAATTTTCGATGTCACGCCACTTGGTAAGAAACGGTCAAAAGCCGCGACCAACAGTCGGGCTTGAGCACGAATTTCGGCAATCACACTTGGTGAACGGTCACGTTGATCTGATGAGATTCCAGAACCCGTGATACGAAACTGTGAAACCTCAACAGCCTGACCATTGAATTGCACCGAAACCTGACCGCGCTCTTGTTCCATTTGTCGAGCCTCGGCAACTGGGATGACGCTCGGTGTCGATGAACCTGCTGGCGGTGGTGTCAACACCCGTGGCGATGAATTTGAAACCGGGATAACAGGCAGAGTCGTTGCCGAGCCGCTTGGTGTTGATGTTCCCGGCGCACTTGTTTCAACTGAAGGGCTTTCAGTTGTCGAAGGTGCCGTCGTCAACACTGGCGCCTGCGTTGACGGCACCGGACGTGAAACGCCAGAAGGAGGCAACGGGGCATTCTCTGATCGGGTCACATTAGGTGCAGTGCTTGCAAGCCACGAACCGTTGACTGACCACATTTCAGTTCCGTTGAAACCATCATTGGCCGTGAAGTACAAAACATTGTTATTACGCAAGAAGCGTTCGGGTCGACTGCCGGCTGAACGATTGATATCAATCGACCCAGTTCCATTAGCGGTTCCGTCAGTCACAAATGGTTCACGACCACTGACTCCATCGTTCGCCGCAAAGTACAACAGCGATCCATCGAGCACGAGTTGCTCAGGGTTCGAGTTTCCATATGGGTTCAGATCGCTCACCATAGTTGTGCCGCCTGAAGTTCCGTCCGACTTCCACAACTCGCGACCATGAGTGTCATCGATAGCAGTGAAATACAAACTTGAACCATTAACAGTGAATTGTTGAGGACTTGCATTCAACGCGCCAGTGCGAATGTCTTTCACCATCGAAGTTCCACCAACAGTTCCGTTGGACTTCCACAGTTCGTAACCATTGACGCCGTCATCAGCACTGAAATACAACGTGTTACCAACCGCCGTGAGGGAACTGACATTTGACGTGCCACTCGTATTAACAGGCAGAGCAATCGTTCCGTCAGTTGCCCCATCAGTCACCCACAATTGGCGACCATTGACGCCGTCATCAGCTAAGAAGTACATCTTTGAACCAGCCATCACAAAATCACTGGGGTCGCCTTCTCCACCAATACGAATATCTTTCAACATGAAGGTTCCCCCAGGAGTCCCATCAGTGATCCACGGCTCCCAACCAGTGGTCGGATCGTACATTCGGAACACCGCCTTGTTTCCAAATGAAGTCACGCGATCGGGGTTTGAGTCACCAGTCGTGACAGCGTCCGTCAAACGTATGGTGCCGTTGGCTGTTCCGTCCGAGAACCACAACTCGTTGCCATACACGCCGTCGTTGTAGCGATACACCACGTTGTCGCCTACAGCTGTTATGTATTCGGGAGAGCCGTTACCTAGTGGGTTCTTATCAACAACCATGCGCGTGCCGTTGGCGTCTTTCACCCATAGTTCGCGACCGTTGTTGAAGTTGTCAGCCGAGAAGAATAGGCGGTTTGTTGTCTTGGTGAACCAATTTGGGTCACTCGAAGCACCAACTGTGTTGATGTCTCCCAAAGCAATAGTTCCGGCGGCGGTGCCATCAGAAATCCACGGCTCCTGACCATGCGAACCATTAAAGGCACGCATCATGATTCGGTCTCCGACAATGGTCATTGCATCGGGAGTTGAATCGCCAAGTGGATTGATGTTCTTCAGCACTTGTGTTCCGGCCACAGTTCCATCGGTTACCCATAACTCGTATCCATTTGTGATGTCCCAGCCTCTGAAATAGCCCTTACCGGTGGTGGGGAAATAGAGAATGTTTTCGGGGCTAGCTGACCAACCACCGGCAACATTGCCCAATGTGTATGAATTTGTCAGTTGACGAGTGCCGGCAACTGTTCCGTCGCTGAACCACAAATTGCGGTGCGACGGTACGGTGCCGTCGTCGACACGGAACAACATTTTGCCATTGCCCATTGGAACGAGAGAGTCGGCCCAACTATCGCCAGTCGGATGGAAATCTCCCAACATAAAGGTTCCGGCCTCGGTCCCATTTGAGGTTGCAAATTCGTAACCACTCACACCGTTGTTGGCACGGAAGAACAACTGATCACCAGAAGTCGTAAAGGAATCCATCCATGTTTCGTTACTCGAATCATTGAGGTCCTTGGTCAGACGAGTTCCCGCAGGAGTTCCGTCACTGACCCACAACTCCCAACCATTGGTTGCGTCATATGAGCGATAGAACAACTTGGTTGCTCCGGCAACCAAGCTTTCAGCCCATGGGAAGCTATTCATCTTGAGAGTTCCCCCAACGGTTCCATCCGTTACCCACAATGTTCGACCATTCACCCCGTCTTCAGAACGGAAGAAAAGCTTTGATCCAACTGCCGTGAAGTAGTCAGGATTGCCGTCACCAGTTGGATGAGTATCGGCCAACATGATCGTTCCCGCACCCGTACCGTCGGTGCGCCATAGTTCTGGGCCGTCGGTTCCATTATTGGCTCGGAAGTACACGTAATTTCCAGCTTTGGTGATCGAGTCGACGCCACTTCCTTCAGAGCCAACACGAATATCTTTCAAAATTCCACGAAGGCCGGTAGCGGTATCGAAGTACCACATTTCGCGTCCTGAAGTTCCGTTGTCAAGGGCAAACAAAATCTTGTTTCCAAGAGCAACAGGACTTTCAGCATTTCCACCCGCATCCAGATTGTTGTCAAGAGATTGCGTTCCAGCGGCAGTTCCATCTGAGAAGTAGTACTGATAACCATGTAGAGAGTCATTTGCCTGGGTCAGCACTCCACCATTGATTGCCCATTGAATGGATGATCCACAGTCGTACGAGAACGGACAAATATCTTTCACAATCTGAGTTCCGGCTGAAGTTCCGTCAGTCACCCATAGTTCACGACCCCGTATTCCATCTTCGGCACGGAAAAATACCTTGTTGCCACTAACCACGAAATTGTCGGGATAACTGCCGTCCTCATTGAGGCGAATGTCTTTGAGAAGCGACGCGCTACCTGTGGCTGAAGTTGATGAATACAGTTCCCATCCGTATTGCGGCGTGAAGGCACGGAAGAAGTACCGACTACCAGCTACAACGAAAAGTTCTGCGCTTGAACTCTCGGTGTTGGTATTGATATCTATTGCCAACGTACTTCCAGCAGCGGTTCCGTCGGTCTGCCACAATTCATTTCCATTCGTAGCATTACGCGCAGTGAAGTAGGCCAGATTCCCGTACTTCGTAAATTGACTCGGATAACTGCCTCCACTGTTGTACCAACTGGTCTGGTTGATATCCACCAAGCTTGTTCCGGCTGTAGTTCCATTTGACACCCACAACTCTTCGCCGTGCTTCCCATCAATTTGTTGGCCGTCATTGGCCGACCAGACAGCATTTGTTCCGACTGCAACCGGATTGTTATTTATGCCACCACCAAAGGTGTTCATGTCGAACATCCGTGTATTGGCCGAAGTTCCATCAGTGACCCACAACTCTCGCGATCGACTTGAGTTGTACGCCGAGAACAACAACCTGTTTCCGAGTTGAGTGAAATTGGAAGGATCGCTGTTTCCGCTGTTGATTGTCGGTGACGTATTGATCTCAATCATCTGTGTTCCAGCGATTGTTCCGTCAGTGACCCAAGCTTCACGTCCACGTCCACCCTCGCTCGGGGATCCATCGATAGCGGAGAAGAAAACTTTGCCGTTAACGGCCGTCAGACTCTGCGGATCTGAATCACCACGTGGATTGAGGTCGGCCAATATTTGGGTACCGCTCACAGTTCCATCGGTCATCCACAATTCCCAGCCTCGCTGCGCGTCGTACGCACGGAAGACAGTCTTCTGCCCAGCCGCTGCAAAACGATCAGCATTTGAATCACCATAAGGGTTGAGGTCTCCCAAGAAGACGGTGCCATTGGCGGTTCCGTTGGTCACGTACAACTCGCGACCGCGCGTGCCGTCGTTCGCTGTGAAATAGATCTTGCCATTCGACAAAGTAAACCCAGAAGGCTCCGAGCCCCCAGACGGGTTGATGTCGGCCACCATGCGAGTGCCGCCGCTAGTTCCGTCAGTCACCCACAATTCGCGACCGTTGACACCATCTTCAGCAGCAAAGTACACCAGACCATTGATCAGTCCGAGGCTGCCCACGTTGTCGTTTCCAGAACTATTGATGTCGAGCAACACAGTCGTTCCAGCAACAGTTCCGTCAGACACATACAGTTGACGATCGTTCTGATAGTTGACCGCACTAAATAAAGCCTTGGTGCCTAGCGACAACAAATCTGAGGGCCCAGAATCGCCGGCGGTGTTGATTGGTACAACGCCAGTTCCCTGAGCGGTTCCATCACTAGCAACGATTTGCCATCCATGAACATTGTCATTGAATCGATAGATCACTTTTCCGTTGATCGGGGTAAGTGTTTCAACTGAGACATTGCTGACCCGTTGATTAACATCCGTGATTAATCGAGTCCCAGCCACGGTTCCATCAGAAACCCAAGGTTCACGACCATACACATCGTGATCAGCTGTAAACATGACTCCAGAGGTAGTGGCATACACCTGATCTGGTTCACTGCTTCCAGTTGTTCGAATATTTCCAAGGCGCGTGAATCCAGAAGCATCGGCCACATACAGTTCACGATCGTTGTCTGCATCAAATGCACGGAAATAAACTTTGTTAGCAGAAACCGTTATTGACTCTGGCCAGGTGCCGTCATTCGGATATGGGTCAAGCAAATAGGTTCCGGGATTAGTTCCGTCACTGAACCACCACTGCCAACCATGAACTCCGTCTTCGAGCCAGAGCAACGCGTGATTTCCCACGATTCGCGAGTCATATATTCCTGACGCTGCCCCGTGATCGGGTCGGTAATCAATGAGGTGTGTGCCCGCAATCGTTCCGTCGGTCGAGTGCAACATATGTCCACGTACTGCATCATGAGCTCGGTAAAAGAGTCGATTACCGACTACCAAGAATTGATCGGGGTCACTATTGCCTGATCCCGGAGATGCGTCATTGAGCATAAATGTCCCATTGGCCGTGCCGTCGCTCACCCACATTTCGCGACCATTCGCACTGTTGACAGCTCGGAACACCACCTTGTTATTGATGACACGTATATCGTCAATATGTGAACCGCACCACCAACACCACCCATTGTCTGGGTTGATGTCTTTCACCATACGGGTACCCGCAAGAGTTCCGTCTGATACGAAGAGTTCTTTTCTGGCTATGGGGTCTACGCCTCCAAAGAACAATTGGTTGTTCGTTGCAACCAAGTTGGAAACATCGCCGTCATACCAATCGGCCGAACCAATGTTGGAGATACGTGAAGTTCCGAGCGAGGTACCGTCACTCTTCCAAACTTCTATTCCTCGAATTCCATCATTAGCTAAGAAGTAAACATTATTTCCCATCTTGATGAATGAAGTAGGACTACTGGTTTCACCCAGGGGGTTGATGTCCTTAACCATTTGTGTACCTGCGATAGTTCCGTCACTAGTCCAGTACTCCAGTCCGTGCACACCGTCATCGGCGCGGAAGCGAATTCTCGAACCCTCAATGACCCACTGGTCGGCATTACGCAATCCGGTTCGACTGCGCACCCCAGTCAGTCCGTTGAGTAGCCACAACTCGCGGCCATGTATTCCGTCATCATCTAAATAGAAAACGCTGGTGCCAAACAGGGTGATGTCAGTTACCCCTACGAGATCATTTGACAACGTGTCAAGTGGAACTGTCCCTTGTGCAGTTCCGTCCGACATCCACCACTGCCATTGATTGTTTTGTGTTGGATAGTTGTACCAACGGAACAACAAGGTGTTGCCTACAGCACGCTGCTCATATGGATGGTCAGACGCATTGGGACGATCACTTAGCGTTACCAGTTTTGTCATATTTCCTGGCGTGCCATCTGAAACGTAATAAGCCGAACCAGTTCCGTTCGCTATATCGTCGCGATACCTGAAATAGAACTTGTTACCGACAACGGTCTGATAATCGACGTAATCATCAACTCCAGGTGCAAGGTCAACTTTTGTTGTTCCACTTGAAGTGCCGTCAGTGACCCAGTAATCACGCGTTGTTCCGTCGTAGGCTCGGAAATACGTGTGCGTTGAACCAAGGGTCACGTAGTCAATAACCGATTGTCCAGACCAATTGGTGGTCGGGTTAATAGCCTTCAACAAAGTTGTGCCGTTCGCGGTTCCGTCAGACACCCATGGTTCAAAGTCGTTGTAGTCGCCACTTCGCCCGTACATGAACAACTTATTATTCGTTACTCCATACAGTGAGAAGTCACTTCCTACTGAACCTGGATACATGTCTTTTACGAGCACCGTGCCCGCTGAAGTTCCGTCGGTCTTCCAAAGCTCTGATCCATGTACCGGATCGGTCGCACGGAAATATGTCACGCCATTCAGCAATGTGAACTGATCTGGTGAACTAGAGGCTCCAGTTGTATTTGGATCAGAGTAGATACGTGTTCCGGCAACTGTGCCGTCACTTACCCACCATTCGTTTCCATGAACGCCATCATCGGCTCGGAATCGAAGTACGTTTCCATCAACGAACTCACTATCAATGTTGGATGAACCATAAGGGTTGAGATCAAGCAACGTAACAACGCCTGTGGTGCCATTAAAAATCCGCCATTCGTTTCCATGAACTCCGTCATCAAATCGATAGGCCACTTTGTCATCAATTCGATAAATACTCTGAACGTAACTTGTGTCATTGGGAGCTGTATCAAAAGGTCCCGTACCAGCAATTGTTCCGTTCGACATCCAGTATTGCCAACTTCCATTTGGTGATGGTGCGTTGTGCATCGCAAAGACAACACTGTTACCAACTGGTCTCATGTCGTACGGGTACTCATAACCCACACCCGTCAAGGTCATCAATTTGGCGACGTTGCCCGTGACACCATCAGCAACATAAAGGGCTTGTCCCGTACCGTTTGCTAAATCGTCACGGCTTCGGAAGTAGAACTTTGTACCGGCAACCGTGCCGTAGTCAAAATCGGGGTCATCAACGCCGACTCGAATATCAATCTTCGTCGTTCCTGCACTCGTTCCGTCGCTCATCCATAGGTCGCGAGTTGTACCGTCGAATGCACGGAAGAACAGACGTTCAGAACTGGCATAGAAATAGTTCAGTTCAACGTTGCCTGATGACGTTTGGGTATTTGCATTGATCTCCTTGATCATGCGCGTTCCCAATGCTGTTCCATCAGTGACCCACAACTCATATCCAGTTGAGGCAGTCCAAGCAGTGAAGTAAGCCTTGTTGCCCACCTGTCCTACAAAACTGGGCTCACTGCCCGTCCCACCGACTGAAATATCCTTTACCAAAACAGTTCCGTCGGCAGTACCATCGGTTTTCCAAAGTTCACGTCCGTGAGCAAAATCAATAGCGCGGAAATACATGGTTCCGTTAATTAAGAAGAACGAATCCGCCTGACTGCTACTCGGTAAAATATTGGCGTCGGCGTATAAACGAGTTCCAGCGCTGGTTCCGTCGGTCATCCAAGTTTCTAAACCGTGTTCGCCATCGTTTGCTGCGAAAACAGCCGTCGTCCCATCGGACACCAGATAACTTGGCTCCGAACCAGTGTACGGATTGATTTCCAGACTGCTGGTCACATCAGTTACTGAGCTCCAGCTAAACATTTCGGTGCCTTCACGAGAATCTTTTGATGAGAACACCACTCGATTTCCAACGGCGCCAACCCAGCCGACGGACGTTGGTGTATCGGGGTTAAGGGCGTGTGTCCCCACAACAGTCCCATCAGATACTCCATATACCCAAGCGCTGCAAGTGCAATATTGGAAGAGAATGCCATCGCCAACAACCGACACCCCAGAGAATGGCGTACCGCCAACCCCAATCACAAAGTCGCTCAGCCGTAAGGTCCCAGCAATCGTTCCATCTGTTACCCAAAGTTCTTCACCATGGATGTCATCGGTGGCTCTGAAGTACACCTTTGTTGGCGTTGCTGCAAATAACGATGAGGAACTGCCATTACTTCCTGGATACAAGTCGCCAAGGAATACTGTTCCAGCGGTTGTCCCGTCGGTAACTGCTGGTTCACATCCCATCGTTGGATTTTGCAAAGTTACAATCAGGCGATTACCGAACTCAACTTGAATTCCGTTGCATAACTCATAGCCCAATGTTTCCGTTGCCAATGTTGTGACGTCAGTTGCGAAATATTTACGACCCGAACCACCGTCGGCTGTGAACGCAATTTTGCTGCCGAACGTGAAAAAGCCACTTGGCCACATCAAAGGTTGACCCATGCTCGGGTTACCAACTAACCGCGTGCCGGGCTCAGTACCATCGCTCATCCACAGTTCGTGACCATTCGTTCCATCATTGGCGCCGAAGTAAATCTTGGAGCCGGTGACACCGAGTAAATTTGTGGAGCTACCCGTAGCACCTGGGAAAATATCTTTCACTATCGTTGTCCCAGCAACCGTGCCATCAGATCTCCGGAGTTCGTCGCCACTCGAAGCATCTGTTGCGACGTAGTAGATCTTGTCACCTAATACAAGGGGAGTTCCTGGCACATTATGTCCGTCTGTGCTATCTGGATCAAGATGCGCGGTACCGGCAAGTGTGCCGTTGGTGTAATGCCAGTCCCACTGTCCATTCACTTTTTGTGCTTGGAACAAAAGTTTGTCGCCAAAGAACTTAAAGCTCTGCGGGTACGACGAACTAGCGCCCTCGTTGATGTCAAGAATTTGAGTGCCCGCAAGGGTTCCGTCTGAATACAACAACTCATCGCCCAACGAACCTGTATTCGCGCGTGCAGCAAATCGATTTCCGTATGAAGTAAAACCCGTCCAAGAGTCATCACCGCTATTGACATTGATCAGTTCAAAAGTTCCAGTAACTGTTCCGTCAGTGATCCACAAGTTGCGTTCAGTACTTTGACGGGCCCGGAAAACAACTTTCGTTCCGAGATTCGTAAAGGCGTCGAAATATGACTCGTTGGTCTGGGCGGTGTTCGTCAACATCACGGTGCCTGATTCAGTTCCGTCGGTTGACCACAATTGGAAACCGTGAACATAATCATTTGCGACGAACAGCGCACGACTTCCAACTTGGTAGAAGACGCCCGTCCACCAAAGGTTGCCACTGTTCTGAGTAGTTGTATTGATGTCCTTGACCATGCGTGAACCATTAACGGTTCCGTCACTGACCCACAGTTCTTGGCCATGCACGCCATCATTGGCGAAATAGAAATGTTTGTTGCCAACCTTGACGAACGTATTCGGTGACGAACTCCCATTGCCAGTGTTGATGTCCTTGACGACACGTGTTCCGCTCGGCGATCCATCGGTCACCCAAAGTTCATTACCCAACTCGGGAGTTACAGCGGTGTAGTAATACTTCCCGCCATTTTGAGTGGGAGATACATCACCCCATTGGGTCGTCAACGGGTCATACGACGGATCAAGTCGAGCGGTTCCCGCAACTGTTCCGTCGGTACGCCACCACTTGTGGCCGTACACACAGTCAGATAATCGCATGAGAAGTCCGCCATCAACCGGAGTAAATCCGTGCGGATCGGGATTGCCATTGTTGGCGCAGAGCGACGTAAGTTTGACCGTATTTTCAGGCGTTCCATCAGTGGCCCACACTGCTGTGTGACCCGGCGATGATCCATCATTGATCTTCAAATAGATCTTGCCATTCGATTCGGCAGCCAACTCCAAACTACTGTCACCTGATGGATTGAAGTCTTTGATCATTCGGGTACCAGAAACCGTGCCATCAGATATCCAAGGCTCAACGCCATAGCCGACTCCCTGATGGAAACGGAAAACAAGTTTGCCGTTGAGTCCATACGCCTGATCGATGTATGAATCTGGTCGACCAGGATTCAGATCAATCGCTCGAGTACCCGCAGACGTTCCGTCAGTGACCCACAATTCCCAACCGGTGGCATCACTAAAGGCTCTAAAGAAAACTTTGTCGCCAGCAGCATAAAACTGCGACGGCGAACTTTGTCCACTGTTCTCGGTACCGGTCTGCAATTCGCGCACCATTTGTGTTCCCGCTTCAGTGCCATCGCTGACCCATAATTCGTGACCATGTATTCCGTCGTTGGCGCTAAATATCCACTTATTACCCAACTTGAGACCACTGCTTGATTCTGAGCCACTTTGCGCGGTGTTGATATCTTTCAAAACATGCGTGCCGCTTGGCGAACCATCGGTAGTCCACAGTTCCATACCAATTTCTGGAGACGTCGCGGTGAAGTAGTACTTGCCGCCAATCAAGAATGGGCTGACATCGTTATATGTTGTTGTCGTTGGGTTGTATGAAGGGTCAAGACGCACAGTTCCAGCAACTGTTCCGTCAGTCCGCCACCACTTGTGGCCATACACGCAGTCGCTGAGGCGTACCAACAAACCATTGTCAACTTCGGTAAAACCTTGTGGGTCGGGATTGCCATTATTGGCACAACGCGACGTGAGTTTGATGGTGTTCGCCGAAGTTCCATCAGTGACCCACACTGCGGTGTATCCAGGTTCAGTTAGGTCATTGATCTTCAGATATATCTTTCCGCCCGATTCAATTGCGTAATCCAAAGAGCTATCTCCCGATGGATTGAAATCTTTGATCATCCTCGTTCCCGCATCTGTACCATCAGAAATCCAAGGCTCAACGCCGTAACCGACTCCCTGATGGAAACGGAAAACAAGTTTGCCGTTGAGTCCATACGCCTGATCGATGTATGAATCTGGTCGACCTGGATTCAGATCAATCGCTCGAGTGCCGGCAGATGTTCCGTCAGTGACCCACAATTCCCAACCAGTCGCATCACTAAAGGCTCTAAAGAAAACTTTGTTACCGGCAGCATAAAACTGGGATGGCGAACTTTGTCCACTGTTCTCGGTACCGGTCTGCAATTCGCGCACCATATGTGTGCCAGCAGTTGTGAAGTCGGTGACCCAAAGTTCTTCTCCATAAATACCGTCGTTACTACTGAATACGTACTTAGCAGTCGTTCCAATTCGAGTCAGATTGTTGATATTGCTGGACTGATTATTTGAGTTGACGTCAGCAATGATGTGGGTGCCTGCTGGCGAGCCATCCGTTACCCACGGCTCAAGACCATTGGTGACATCACCGGCTCGGTAATACGCCTTACCCTCAATAATGATTGGTTCGGAGGTCAACGTGATGACATCATCAATTTCCGGGTCAAGTGTTGTTGTGCCGGCCAATGTGCCGTCTGATCGATACCAGATACTCCCGTGCACTCCATCGTCATGTTGAAAAATGATCCCATTATTGAGAACCTTAAAATTGGAGGGTCCGTAGCACCACCAACAGTTATTAGTGGGCCTATTGGGCCCAATGTCTTTGACCAATTGAGTTCCCGCGACAGTTCCGTCGGTCACGTAAAGTTCACTACCGGTTTTTCCATTTGCCAAAACATCACAACAGCTGACGTCTTGCGCTCTAAAGAACCACTTGCCTGCTGCATAAGTGAGATATTCAAGACTGCTATCACCATTGAGGTTGATATTTTTCAACATGCGAGTTCCGACTTCGGTGCCATCGGTGGTCCATATTTCCCATCCGCGCACTCCGTCATTGCCGCGGAAGAAGATGCGGCCACCTGAGACATAAACAGTGTCGACACCTTGACCACCATCGGGGTTGATGTCTTTGATCATTCGCGAACCCTGTGGTGTGCCGTCGCTGACCCACAACTCATCGCCGTGTAATCCGTCATTAGCGCGGAAATAGGTGAGTCCGTTTAACTGCACTAACCAAGCCGGACTGCTTGCTTGCGTGGCAATGTCAAGACCTCCAACTTTGCGAGTTGAAGCACTGGTACCACTAGTCACCCACAGCGAAATACCACCAACGTCTGAGGCAAAGAAGAACACGAGAGAGCCCGATTGTTTCAAGTTGGTTGGGTTACTACCTAATGGGCCTGAATAAACATCGTGAACAAGAGTTGTTCCGATTGCCGTTCCGTTGGTCTTCCAAAGTTCTGTTCCGGTTGCACCATCATCAGCATTGAAATACGCGACATCACCAACCACCGTGAATCCGGTGGGGTTAGACGAACCATCTGGGTTGATGTCTTTGAGAAGTGTCGGATTACTTCCGTCTGAGTTTGAGATCCATAATTCGCAGCCACGATCATCATCACAAGCCCGGTAGATGATGTTGTTGCCAAGGTTTGTCATTTCACTTGGATCACTTGCGGAGTTGTCGTCAGTGACGTTGGCGAGTTGCGCAACTTCAGCCGGTGGCACCGCGAACGACGCTGAACTATTACCAATAACCGCAACTCCGATTGATGACGCAATGAGCACGGTTGCGATTCCGGTCGCGGTCGAACGGCGGTTCCACCACGAGGTCAACGCTCGTGAGCGCAGTGTTGGTGAATGAGTTGATTGTAAACGTGCAGACATGCCGTTGACCCCCGCCTGAACTTGATTAGTTATATGTCATATATAACTACAGGCGACTCTACTATCCATATGAAAGCTGATGCAATAGGTACTTACAAAATGTCAAAGTGTCACCTGAAATGAGCAAAAGAAAAAGCCCCGCACGAAGCGGGGCCAAGACACAACACTGGAAGATAAGCAACGAGTGGAGACGAGGGGAATCGAACCCCTGACATCTACCTTGCAAAGGTAGCGCTCTGCCAACTGAGCTACGTCCCCGTTACGGCTCTGACAGGTTAGCCGAAAACCCGAAAAATCCGCTCTTTGTCTCGGTGAACTGTCAGCAATTCTGGTGTCGCAACCTACTGTGGGTTCATGGCTCAACAATCAAACCCCGGTGGTCGGCCCGACCGTTTGAAATTCGGCACCTTCTTGGCGCCCCACCACCCCGTCGGTGAAAACCCGGTTCTGCAGTTTCAGAGCGACCTCGACTTCGCAGCCCACCTCGACCGGTTGGGCTTTGATGAGTTCTGGTGCGGGGAACACCACTCAAGCGGCTGGGAAATGATCGCATCGCCAGAAATGTTCTTGGCGGCCGCTGGCCAACGCACCCACACCATTGGTCTTGGTACCGGAGTCATCTCACTTCCGTATCACCACCCATTCAATGTGGCCCAACGAATCGTGCAACTCGATCACATGACTAAGGGTCGCGCCATGTTTGGTACCGGACCAGGCGCGTTGCCCAGTGACGCGTGGACTCTGGGTATTGATCCGTTGGTGCAACGCGATCGCCAAGACGAAGCACTCGGTGTCATCATGCGATTGCTGCGTGGTGAAGATCGTTTCTCACATGAGAGTGATTGGTTCACCCTCAAAGATGCACAACTGCAGTTACTGCCGGTTCAAGACAACATGCCGGTTGTTACCGCATCGACATTGTCGCCATCGGGCATGCAGATGGCCGGCAAGTTTGGTTGTGGTGTTTTATCAATTGCGTCAAACAGCACCGCTGGTCTCGCTGCGCTTCCCACACAGTGGTCGTTCGCTCAAGAATCTGCATTGAAGCACGGCCAAACTGTCGATCGCAAGAACTGGCGAGTGATGTTGAGTTTCCATATCGCTGAGTCGCGCGAAGAAGCGCGCAATCAAGCTGTTGACGGATTACAGCGTTGGCACAACGAGTACAACGTGTGGACACTTGGTCGACCAGGTGCCGTACATGTTGAAAACAAATGGGATTTGCTTGAACAAATCACTGCCGGTGGAACTGCGGTCATTGGTACACCTGATGATCTCGTTGCAACAATTCGAAACTTGCAAGAAATCACTGGTGGCTTTGGTGTTGCCTTGGGTTTT
>Ga0315909_10002645_pt1 | contig 22656 bp, 24 predicted proteins | sample LakEriMetagenome_11_FD_203527 | JGI IMG/M metagenome (GOLD analysis project Ga0315909, IMG submission 203527) | Freshwater fungal communities from buoy surface, Lake Erie, Ohio, United States - Buoy 2 MA125 | ecosystem: Environmental > Aquatic > Freshwater > Lake | place: USA: Lake Erie, Ohio...
GCTATATAAATTTGTTCTACTTTAGAAGTGACAATTTTTTTCATTAAATTATTTTGAATATGCTTTCCTAATAATGGAATAGCATTTCGTTTAATAGCCATAGCATCAAAAGGACCTTCACATAATATTATAGGTGATTCCCAATTTATAAAAAGTTCAAAAGGTATAATATCTTTTGATACAGATGGATTTTTATATTTTCTAAAAGATTCCTTTTCAAAACTTCTACCTACAAAAAAATTAAGTTCACCCTTAACATTGTAGGAAGGAATAACAATCATATTAGCGTACTCTCCAAACTCACAATATCCAATATTATATTTTATAATATCTTCAGTTGTTATATTTCTTTTCTTTAAATAAAATAAAGCGTGTTTAGCTGAGATACCGGAAGGTATTGGGTATAATGGGGTAAATTCTTCAGGTAGTTTTAGAGTGTTTTTAACAATAGTTTCTTCTACCTCATATCCACTTTTAACATAAGATTTAGCTTCAGCTATTTTTTCAGGGGATGCTTCAGTTTTTTTAAATAATCCTACTATAGTTTTTCCTCTAGTATTACAAACCCAACAATGCCAAGGATTATGTCCTTGTTTATTTTCTGTAAAGTTTATTTCAAGTTTAGGTTTATGATGGTGACAAAAAGGACAATGGTAAGCATAATTACCATTTGATGTTTTTTTACCTTGCCCTAAGACAGAATCAACTAGCGTTACTAGGATGTGATTTATCATCAAAGTATAAAGATATAAAACTATTCTTGAGTATCAAAATCTTTTCTATAAAACTTGCCTAGAATATTATCATTAAAATATGAATCGGGGTGTTCTAATACTCCAAGTGTAAATAACCATTTTGTCTCAAAGTAGGTTAAAAGTTTCTTATTGTTTATAAATTGAAGAATTTCTCGTTTGAATTCTTCTTTTTTACCTTGAGTAATACATTCTTTAATGTCTTTTTGAGAACCATAATAAGTTTTCCAATCACTTTCTTTTTGAACTATTTTATATAGTGATTTTCTACCTCTACCAGTTGATAATTCTAATTCAGCTTTGGTAAGTTTTTTCTTTTGATTATGGTAAAGTACTTTTTTACCAATATATATTTTTCCTGAAGGGTTATGAGTTACTTTATAGATAAACCCATAAGTTTCTTCAGGAAATTGTGATATATTAACAATCTCATCCTCATAATATAACCAATTCATATTTTATTATTTTTAACTAAAGTTTTCATAACCTAAAGGCATTAATCCCTTTAAAGATCCAGATTGAATGGTCATAAAAGAGAAAAAGGCTGGCTCTCCAGATGTTATATCAGTGACTATATCTGAACTATATTTGTTAGGAGAGCCATTAGTGCTGTTCCAAGCTTGAGCATAAGAAAAATCTAAAGCATCATTAGATGAAACATTATTAACTACTTCTATAATAGCTATATCTCCAATATTATTAGTATTAGAAGGAACAAATCTTACTTTCAAATCTTGACCAGATTGTTGATTTTCAATATTTAATTTAGTATAACCTGTTGATATAGTTTGATTTTCATATGTAATTATAGTAACAGTTAGTGAAGCTAATTTAGTGAAAGTTCCTGAGGTAGAGAGGGATTTTACGAAGAATCTATAATAACCAGCTGTTGATAGGACACCTGTAACTATATAAGTAGAATTTAAGGCTCCTGTACCGCTTTGAAGTTGGATGGTAGAACCAATATCAACATTAGCTAAAGCACTGATAGTAGTACCATCTGAGTCTTGTCTCTCTATTTCAATTGTAGTTACAGAACTAGGTGTACCACTATCTACACTAAGATCACCATTAGCTGTTGGGTTGGTTCCATCAATATCACTAACAATATATTTACTAACACTGCTATAATAGTGATTATTAACAACAATAGAAGTAAAAGATCCAGGATCTATAAAACCCATGTTACCATCATAAACAGCATTAACCGCGTAGGAACTACTTAAAGCATAAGAACTACTAAGAGCATAAGAAGCACTTGTTGAACTAAAAGCATAAGAACTACTTAAAGCATAAGAACTACTAAGAGCATAAGAACTACTAAGAGCATATGAACTACTTAAAACATATGAGCTACTAAGAGCATAAGAACTACTAAGAGCATAAGAACTACTTAAAGCATAAGAACTACTTAAAGCATAAGAACTGCTAATAGAATTTGAAGACCAACTTGAAGTTCCAAATAAACTACCTGTTATACCTTGAGTAACTGTTAAAATCCCAGCAATATTTGTTGAGCCTGTTATTATAGTAGAACCTGATATCTTTAATGAGCTTGTGATGTTGGTAGTTCCAACTATACTTAAACTCCCACTCACAGTAATATCATAGGCATCTACTCCAGTAAAAGCATCTATTGATTGAGACACATGCCATGACTCAATAGTGTAATTTTGATTAATTTCATCTACACTTGATGAAAAAATATTTTTAAGGACTTTTGCCATAATATTATCTATCTATGTTTATAAGTATAGTTGTGTCAGTTGTTTGTGATGTTGGGAGAGGTTGGGCTAATTTACCTACCATTAATAATTCTTGATTTTCATCATATAAACCTATAGTTGTTATATAAGGAGAAAATTCAGAACCAGTTACTATGTCTTTGTAAATACTTCCTGTTAAACTACCTGAGATAAGGCTAGGGTTGTATGAAAGATTAAATTCATCAGCATCTATAGTACATTTATATTGAGTTTCATATATAGTATATGTGGATGTAAAGGAGCAAGTAATATTACTAGAAGTTATAAAATTTGTTATGTAACTATCTAAATTAGAAAATTCTAATTCTGCTCCTCCATAAGTTGCATTTCCATAAGAAACGGAGCCATATCCTCCTAAATAAAATCCATTAATAACAATAATACCTTGTTTATATAGAATATTACCGCAATATTTGTTATTGTTGAATATAAGATTTCCCTCACCATCATCTGTTATACTACCACTATCTGAGATAAATCTAAAAGAAGAAGGTTGTATATATTCGCCATATAATTTAGAAGGGATAGATATAACACCTATAATATCATTTCCCCCAGTTGGGAATAATCTAGAAGCTGTTAAAGTAGAAGATAAATAATTTTCATAACTCCCACCACCTACACTACTACTAATATAATTACTATAATATAAATGTTTTATAGAATCATAAATTAATTCTTGATATTCAGATGTTACTTGACCAGTAACAGGCCCTAGATCAGGATCATAAGAAGAACCACTTATATTTTTACCTAAGAATCTATCAATTTCAACATTAGACCCAGTTAAAGCACTAGCCCCTTCAAAGTGAAAGTTTTTAGTGACTTTAAATGGTGTGACAATAATGTCTCGTGATAGAAATTTTTTGAATACACTCATTCATTAGAAATCTAATTTAACCCTAATAAGAGCTTCTTTTGTAAAATCTTTTTTAAGAGGTTTACTTAATTTAGCTACAGCTAGTAATTCATTTGTATCATTATATAAACCTATAGTGGTGACAAATGTTTGAGGGTTGTTAATAAAAGAATCATATATAACTGTACCTTGGCTACCACTTATAAAAGAAGGATTTTCAGAATAATTAAATTCAGCATTTCTAGCTCTTATAAATACAAAGTCTGAGGTTATTGTTTCTTCTGAGTTTATTTTAAAATAAGCTGATTGAGATATAACAGAGTATAATCTAGTATTATTATTATTATTTGTATTACTTCCTCTAACTGTACCTAGAGCTAATCCTCCACGGTTAGTAGGTAAGTCTAAAGCTGAAGCATTTAATATAATTGTACCAATATCAGGTAAGAATAAACCATATGATCCTGAAATTGTCATGCCAGCAGCTATAGAGTCTGTAGCTGATGTAGCTGAAGCTATAGCACTACCATTACTGCCTGAGACTATTTGGAATACTCTACCAGCTTCTGTAAAGGTTATACTTGTGACATCTTCACTATTATCTGTTAATTGAATAGTAGTTGAGCCTGAAGTTAATTTTAAATTAAGAGAACCCGGGAATAATTTTTCTTTAAATCTTTGTCTATCAAAAGTAATGGTATAAAAATCAGTTTTAGTAATTCCATTGAAATTAAAATCAGTATTCTCATCCCCTAAAATTAAATTTTGAAATTGACCATATATAGTGGATGTTGGGGACTTTCCATAAACACCAGTTGTATAGTCTAAAGACCCAGAGCCGTATTTATTCCCATAAGCTATATTAAATTGTGTAGTAGCAGATGGGTCTGTTGAAGAAGTTTGGTAAATATTTATGTAAAAATTACCACTAGTACCTGAAGCTTGGACTGAGCTGGTGAAAAATTCTGTTTGAATAGGAACATTAGTACTCCATAAAGTAGCTGTTATACTATCAGCGCTTACTACTAGATCCTCAGCATCTAATCTTTTAAATGACATATTTTTTATATATTAAGAAGTTTTAGTTATAGTGACAGGTATGGTTAATCTAGCCCCACTATCTCTACCTATAACTGTGAATGTAGCTTGCAATTGGACATTATTACCAAATAGTGTGTTTACAGTTGTGGCTGTTAAATTAAATGTAGTTCCAACAACTGTTTTAGATACATTAGTACCTAAAGTTGTAGTAGAATTTAAAGTTTGAGCTGCTTCTGTATTAATACCTACTCCATTAAAAGTATTTAATAATCTAACATCAGATATAGTAGCTGTATAACCATTTGATTCATATGTTTGATTATTTCCTAGGTAATTTAAAGTTTGGGGAGTTATAGCTAGTGAAGCCCCCTGTTTTAATACTATTGAACTAAATCCTAAGTCAAGTATAGGCATTTTAGCTGTACCTCTAGGTAAGGTTACTAATTTATATTTCATTACTTGTGTTTCATCTGGGAAAGCTTCTAGTAAGGGCATATTTTCAATAGCTTGCCCATAAAAAGCACTCCCTGAAGGGTGGGTAGGATTATATAGAGAATAGTCAATTTCATCATCAGCTAGAGCAAATTGAGTTATTCTAAATGAACCATCATTTTTAGCTAGAAGTTCTCTGCCCTTTTTAGTTAAAATAGCATCAATAGTTAAAACAGCGTTATTTAAGTATCCCATTATTTTATATTATTATATATGATAAATATATTAAAGTACACCCTCATTAGTAAGATCACGCACTATATTTGAAAAATTTTGTTTAAGTTCATTTGAAATATATTGAGGTTTAATAGTACTTGATTTAGTAGTTCCATCAATTCCATTAGGATTAGCATATTCTTTTTTAACATCAAGAGTCATACCAGCATTATCATTTAAAAATGTTCTAATTAAAAAATGATTACGAGAAGAACCTGTTATAGAAGTTTCTCTATCTATTTGTAAATAAAGTCTTCCAGTTGAAGTTTCAGTTGGGAGAAAAACATTAACTATTCTAAACATATTATCTTCATTATATCCAAATCTAATCTCATCTCCAGGTTGGGGTGTGAAAGGAGATATAGTATTTTGTGAGTAACCAAAAGTAGTTTGTGATGAAGATAATATTTGTTTATTACCATAGTTTTCTGAAAGACCTTCAGAGAGGCATAGGAATGTTGTAGGACTTGAGGTATAAGCTGTGGATGTTATATCCGTCACAGGATTCAGGTAAGTTGATTCCGAGATTATATTTTCGGGTGAAGGATTTTGGGTTACTTGAAGATTACTATATTGTTTAACCTCTTGTAAACCTTGGTTTACATTAATTTGGACACGAACATTATCATCATCTATAAATGTTATTGGAGGAGATTCTAAAGATATATTAATTTCACCAGGAGTACTTGTATTACTATTATAACCAGGTATAATACCCGTGGTTGAGGCTAGAGAGATTGTTGAGTTTTTAAAAATAGTTACTGTGTAATTAGTGGGAGGGCCAATTTCTTCACTAGGGGAAGGAAGTTTATTATTTAATAAAGTGAGATTAGCTTTGAATTTAACAGTAGCCTCAGTTGAATCTTCTGTTATATTAAAAGTGTATATCCCACTACTATATGTAAATCCTTTATCTCCAGCTTCAGGTTCACTTATAGTGGTGTTAAATAATATAGTATCATTAGTATTAGCTATTAAAACTTGATCAGCATTCCTATTCACTACAAATCTAAAATCTTTAAGACTATCATCAACTTCTTCACTTGTATTTTCAAAAACAAATCCATTATTTACATAATCAAGACTTCCAGTGTTATAACCTGTTACTAATAAAGTTTTTAAAGTACCTAATCTTAAAATTTTATGTCTTCCTGTTAGATTAGTATAACCCGTAAATGTAGGGGTAGCAGGATTTATATTAACATCTACATATTTTCCTTCTTCAAAAGTATGTTTATAATCTATAAATTGAGGAAAGTCTGGGTCTTTAGAGTCAAACACATTACTATTAACATCTATTAATTTGTCAGTAAAGAAAAAAGTTTTATTGATATACTCAGGAGATTGACCTCCTGCCCCTAATATCTTAGCAAAATAAACACCATTTCTTTCAGCTGAGGGGAGGTTGTCTCCTCTTTTATATAGTGAAAGGTTAAAGTCTAATCCTTCATATTTACTACCTTTATATCTAGGTCTGGTGTGTCTTTCTAAAGAATAATAATAGTCATTAACTTCAGCTTTTAAAGCAGCTTCATTTAAAATTAAATCTAAATTAGTTGGGATTGTTGACCCATTATAGTCTACTTTATAATATTTGCTTGAAGGTTTACTATCTTCAACATTGTTAAAGAATGGATTATAATCAGAGTCATTAAAATTATCATCTTCAACTCCAATTTGAAATGAAGATTCAATTTCACCTGCGGTATTATCATTACGAGGGGCTATAAGAAAAGTCCCCCAATATGTTGAAGGGGTCCTAGAAGTTCCCCAGACTGAGGTTGTAGAATATCCGGAGGCTATAAAGAATCTAGCTCCAAATTTAACAACTCCCCCAGCCCCAACATTAAAAGTAGGGTTAACAGCTGTATTTGAAGTAAAATCAACATTGTAAGGGTATGAAGCCCCTCCTAGACTTACAGTCTTTTTATATAAAATTATATCTCTTAAACCTAAAGCATCTCCTGATATTTGGGCTATAAATTGGATATCTACAAAGGCGGCACCAGATTGTCCTGTAGCTCCATTTAAGGTAAAATAAAGAATAGGATTAGATATAGTAAATCTAGTATTAGGAGTATCTGTAGGTCTATATCTACCACTATTACTAGCACCAACTGTTCCAAAATAATTTAAAGTATCAGGAAAAGGTGGGGCCACACTAGTACCTATTAATTTTTGCCCAACTTCAGTAAATCCTTTAAAACTTGAAGATAATACAATATCACTACTATTAGGTGCTAATTGAGGTTGAACAATATAATCTAAAACATTATCATCAGCGCTAGAAGTTAAGAGTTGAGAACCCCCAGTTGGACTAATCCCAAATAAAAAATAGTCATCATATTCTTTAGTTGATACTATAGTATAATTAGCTAAACCAGCATCAGAGTAATTAAAAGAAATATTTTGTAGATTTTCTAAATAAAAAGACTGATCATTATTATCATTATCATAACGATGTATTTTTATCAATTTTACTCCTTTACTAACACCTTGAGGTACAACATTACCTCCAACATTTCCTACAATTTTAGGCATTTTAATTCATCAAATATTTAAAGGATTAAAAACACTACCAGTATCATAATATAAATAAGCATAACCTAAAGATCCAGTTGTAGCTTCATCTAAGAAAAGATCTATAGGCACAAACATATCTTCATAACCTCCATAAAATTTAAGTTTATAATTAGCTGTGATACCTATATAATCTAAGTAAGGGTTATTAGGGTTAAGCTCACCATTAGTCACAACATATCTAGAGCCACTTAATTCTCCATTATAAAATTCATCTTGAGTTGATTTAGTAACAAAAACACCTCCCCCAGGTCCTAGAATTAATTCAAACCAACTTTGAGTTACTTCAGGATGAATATTATTTGAATATCCTTGAGACTGACCTTCAGGATTTGTTCCTAATCCAGCATAAGTTTCAAACACTCCTCCAGTTTCTCCTTTAAAAGTTTCAATTAAAGAATTTGATATGTAAGTTGTCTCATTTATAGGGTCCCAAATTTGATTAGACTTAATAGAACCTGTATAGGTAATGTTTTCTTGGCTTACTTGGGGTGGGCGATGTTTATTTCTTTCTAAAAGATGTTGTTTAATAACAATTCCAGTTGAAACTCCAGTTCGAGCGGGTACAAAGTCTTTAATCATTTTAAATAAAGAATTATCAAAATATTTAATAATTCTTATAAAATCTTTTACATCATATTTAGAAAAGTATTTTTGGAAATATTCATCTCTAATTTTGTTTAAATCTCTATAAGAAGTAGAAGACTCAGATATCTGTCTGGGGTCACCAATATATTCTCCAATGTTAAAATATCCTAAGGTTGAAGATATATCATCATTTATCTCATTTTGGGGAGAAAAAGCGACTTCAAGATAATTTACATCTCGAGTATAACTTTCACTTTGAGGATATTTTTGTTGAACATTAATATAAGGTGTTAAAGTGTTTCCACTAGGTAAACTAGAAGACTCAATTCTAATTTTGTCAGTTATTCTATTTCTTATACCAACAGCAGGCTGGTCTAAGTAATAAATTTCTTCATTATCTATTAAATAATTTCCTAAATCAGAGGGTGATTCTTGGTTGTCTCTTATAAAATAAGAACTTTGGCTAGGATATAAGTTAGATGGATTATCTGTAGGATTAGAAATTACAAAAGAAGCAGTTATTAAGTTTATATTGGAACCAGTTATTGAAGGATGAAGCGATGTAAATACCTGGTATACATTAGGGGCAGATTGGGTATTATTAGTAGGTAATTCTAATTCATTTCCTAAGGGGGCTCTAAATTGAAGAATACTAAATGATGAATTAGAACCTGTTAAAGCTAATCCTTCAACAGATTCAGGATTCATAACATAATCATTAAATACTTCTTCTGTTAAAGGGACACTATATGCTCTAATTTCTTGAAAAGAGCCTGTGAAATAAATTGAGCCTGTGGTTAGTATTTTTATACCATCAGATTTAGTAAAGCCAGTGTAACCAAATCTTGATCCTAAAGAAGCTCCACTTTGTAAAATAGTTGAAGTTGAACCAGTATTTATGGCTGAACTGCTTGTAAAGGTAGCCCAGGAGTAATTTATTGAAGAAGATAGACTTGATGTGTTTATGATAGATGATGAGGCTTGATAACCTATTTTATCACCATCCCACCCTTCATATATTTTATTTTTAGTATAAAGACTATACACAACATCACTAGAACCAGTCTCATTTATATTAATAGATGGTGATCTTCGAACCATAACACTCCACCAATCATTATTATAAAATGGTAAATTGACTGAACAACTTAAATAAGTTCCATTAGCTCCTGATATATATAAGGTTAAGTCACCATTATATTTACTTTCACTAGGGATAGAACCTGAATAAGATCCACTGGTTAAAGCTCCAGATCCTGTATAAAATAAAAATAATCCAGCATTAAAACTAGAAGTAGTGTCAAGGTTATTAGAAGATCCTAATAACCATAAAGATTGAGAAAAATGGGAAGATGGGGGGATTCCTGAGGTTTTAAATCGAAATAAAAGTGTGTCAGGGACTTTCCATTCATTATTAGCTTGTTGATGAGTCTTTAAAGGAAGCCAAGGAAAAGATATATAAGCAGTGTCAACTCCTTTAGTTTGAAATGCCTTACTATATCTTCTATAAAAATAATCCCAATCATTAAAATTAGTTTTATCCTTACCCCCAAATTCTGAGATTCTTAGTATAGTATCAGGTATTCCATAACATGTTATAAGGGCTCTTAGTCCTTCAATAGTACCTTTCTTTTTTAATAAGAAGGGTAAATTATGATATATTCTTTTATATATTTCTTTATTAACATCATCTAAAGGTAAGGCTTCATTAGAAGCGGTTATATAATTTTCAATATACTCTGACCCAGTTGGAGGTAATAAACTTCCTGAAGCATTTATACCTAAAAATGCTGAATAAAGATCGTCTGATGAAAAATTATTTTGGTAAAGTTTAATACCAAAATCTCTTAAAATTTGGGCAACTAAATCTTTAGAAACTCCATAACTTAATCTATTATCATTATCAAATTTATTAGTAACATCTTTTATATATAACCAAATATTATCAAAGTGATGAGCTATCATCTCAATAAAAAGTTCATATTGAGAATTAGAAGGATCATCTCTTAAAAATTCAGGTATAGTTTTTAATAAATTTTCTTGATTTTCTCTATCATAATCTGAGGCACTTAAGATTTGCCCACCATAGTATGGATTATTTATTATATCACTACCATACCAATTTAAGACTTGTGAACTTCCTGTTGAGTATAAAATATAAGGGGGTTCTCCATTTTGTTTAGGCCAAGCTGAGGAGTTTGAAGTGTAATATAAAAAGTAATCAAATCCATCAAAGTTAGTTATAATATCTTGAATATTATATTCTAAAACAGCTTTACTAGAAGATACTTGGAGTGAACTTGAAGTAGAACCTGTGATTGAGTTTAATAAAGAAAGTTCATTATTATAGTTTTCAATAAGACTAACTTTATAGTAAAAATTTTCTAGTCTGGTTTTAGCTGAAGAGAAATGGGTAAAGTTATTAAAATTTGTATAATCTACATTTATTTTAATACCCTTTTGATTAAGAAGATTTTGTAACTGATTATAAGATGATGTTAGAGGTACATTGATTAGATCTGAGTAGGATTTAAGAGGGGTAGATTGGTTTATTTGATTTTTAAGGTCTATATTAAAGTTTGGTCCTTTTAATTTAGGATGTATAACTTCTTCTGCAATAGGGACTAATGGTAAATTAACATTTAATGATAAAGTATTAGCTTTTTTAGTTACAATCCATAGTTTATCATTAATACTAATGTCAGAAGGAAGAGGTTCATATAGTTTAATTAGAACTGTATGAGGGTCACTAGTAGTGTCTAATAAAATATTATTAGCTATTAATAAATAATTATAACCAAAATTTAAATAGAAATTATCAAAATAATCCCCTAAAGATAAACTTGATGAAAAAGAATTAACTAATTCACTTAATTCACTATTTGAATATTCTGTTGTAATTAATCGTATCTCAGTACGATTTGAAGATATTTCTTTTATACTATAGGTCCTATTATCAGAAGAAGAACCTAATTCATTATGAAGAAAATTATATGATGTATTATATTTACCAAAATCTAGTCCTTGAAAAATAAGATCAGATATAACATCTATTAATAGATTAGATACTAATCCAGCGGCTAAATTACCAAAATCTTGTAAAATCTTAAATCTATCATAATTAAATTCAGTCTTTAAATGATTTTCATTGGAATCATAAATAGTGAATTCTATATAATCTTCAGCGGGATTAAATAAAGAAGATGTTGTTATAGGATTGATAAGAGTAAGTTCATTATCTGAATAGGTTTGAGTTTGAGTTGAGTCAGATATTGCTAAAGTTACTAATTCATCAGATCCTGAAGGGGGGAGGATTGTGACATTTTCAGAAGCTATAATTGATATACTTTGACAATTACTCATAACTCAGGTGTATTTGATATGTTACTTAATGTTTGTGAAGTTAAAGTAGAATTTCCTAATAGACTAGTTAATTGTTGTTTTGTCTCTAGTAATTCTTGTCTTAGAAAAGTTATTTCATCAACTAAAGGTTGAATATCTGTTTCTATAAAACCTCTACCAAGATACTCAGAACTTTGTTGAATTAAATATTCATGAGAATTGGTTTCACCATTTTTAGGTATATCAAAAAATAAGGTGTTATATAAAGCAAAAAAGTCAGATACTGTTAAAGAAGAAGGTAATTCTTCTTGGGGAGGAACTAACTCTGTAAAAGAAGTGTCTATAAAAATATTATAATCTCTTTTATTATATAAAGTTTTATCTAAAGTGAAAGTACTCATCCGTTTATTACTTTAAAATAATAATTATTATCTAATATTAAAGTTTCTCCCCCAATTAAAACTTTAATTAAAATTTGATAATATCTTTCAGGTTCTAATCCATTCATATATATAGTAAAATAACTACTTTCATTGTCAGCACTTATTTGTGTATAATTAGTATCAAAATCTATAATAAATTCATTAGTATCTAAATCTTTTATAGCATAAAAAGAAGATGTTGGTAAATAATAATTTTTAGTATATAAAGAAGAAGTTTGGAATACTCTAGTAGGATATTTAGGTCTACTATTAATTCTAAATTTATGTACACTACCACTTCTAAAAAATCCATTATTATTATCTAAACTAACATATAATTGGGGAGTTGTTATAATAGTGTTAGTTGAAGACCCGGTATTAAAGGAATAGTCAATCCACCTAAATTCTAAATGAGGTGGATATATAGTATGGGTATCTATAGAAAAATATTTTAACTCAGTAGCTTTATATTCTGAGTATATAAATTCATTTGGAGGAGTTTGTTTGATTAAAATACCTTCATTATGTAATGTTCCACTATTAATTGAGGCACTATACCAAGCTGTTATATATGGAGTTATAGTAGCTGTGATATCTTTAGTGTCTGAGTAATTAAGGGATTGGGTTATATTAAAGATGGTGTTAGTATCAGGATTTCTGAACCACCATGTTCCCCCACCAGCAGATCCTGTAGGATCCCAAGATCCTGTAACATATCCTGAAGGGGAAAAATTATTAATAGGCCATCTTTTGGAGCCTGAAAAGTCACTCCACTGCCAGCTTGCTCCATTAGGGGTTATAGGATCATCCAAATATCTACCTGTACCCATATTCCAAGATCCAGAGATAGGGAAGAATTCTAGGGCTGTATCTGTGTTAAGACCTTCAGCTGTGGCTATAAACATTTTAAGTCTGGTATCGCCTAAATTGTTAAAACCTCCTATAGTGTTATTGATAACACTAGTTATTTGGTCAGTTGAAAATTTTAAAAGAGCTCTACTCACTTGAGGGTTAACATCTAATCCAAAAGTTGTAGTTGTAGCTTCTAAAATCTCATCTATTCCAGTATTCATAAAAGGAAATAGAGAATAAATTGTAGTGTCTTTTTCGGGAAAAATTTTATATACGGCCATGTTTTTAGAATGATGTTACTTTACCTCTAATATCAAAGTTAGGATATTTTACTTCAAAAATACAAGGATCTAATGATGGATATATTATATTATTTTGAGTAGCTCCATTTATATCATAGGCATATTGCGAATATCCAACATTTTCACCTACTTTATTATATATAGTAATATTTTTAACAGTTTGTACACCTTCTACTTTATCCAATAATATATATAAATCTCTTAAAACTATAGGTTGATTTATTTGCCAGTTGTCTATATTAAAGAAATTTTTTAATTCAATTATACATTTATTTATAATTTCATTACTATTATAATTAGGTAATAATATTAATTCAAAGTCTATTCCAATATTAACAATAAAAGCATCTTTAATTCTAATAGAGTCATTTATAATCCTATATTGTGATAAATATGTTTTTAAATTTTGTTTTAAAGTAGTAGAAGCCAATGTTAATTGTTTACCACTATTAAAGGCTAAAACATACAGATTTAATATTGATGGTATTTCTCCTGGGAGGAGGTTTTCAACTTTTTCTGGTTCAACATAAACTTTAGCTATAGATCCATATTCGGAGGGTAGACTTAAAGCTCTTATTAAATAATCTTCTTGAGTTACTGTCCTTAATTGAGTTTGGAATGTATTTAAAGAGTTTAATCTAAGCTCTTCAACAGTATCTCCATCTTTTCCTCCAACTGCTGGGTTAGGGTTATTTATAGCTACAGAATTATATATGTATTGAGCAGTAGTTGGGTCTAAATTTGAGTTGGTAAATTTAATATTACCTGGGTTGTTTATAATAGTTAATACATTAGAAGGAACATTAGACCCTAATCCACCCCCAGTTAGGTATCTAACTGTTAAAGTTGTGTTTGAAGGGGCTATTCCATAAGTACTAGTATATAAGAAATTAGTTGGAGAATATGCTGTTGTTAATTTATCTTTTATAAAAGGTAAACCTAATCCAACATTATCAGAATTGGGTACTATATTAGCATCATTATCATTAACACTTCCAGCTCCAAATTGAATTTCAAGTTGATTATCAGATTTAAATCTAGTGACAAATCTTCTTTGTATTTTTTTAGATTCTAAAATATAGGGTACAACACTAGAATCATCATCTAAATTAGGATCTGTAGCAAATGTACTTTTATTTTTAATTTTATTTAAGATTGTTTCTTGGGCTAAATAAGGTACTTCATACCAAATATTACCATCACTATCTACTATATCTAGTATACCAATAATATCTTCACTATTAATAGTAATAGTAGAATATTTAGTTGGAGTTGCAAATGTAAAATTTTGGGTATTAATTTTAGCTGAGATACCTTTTCTAGTTTTCTTAAGAAGAAAATATTCAGGGCGATCATCACCTATTTGATAAACAGAAACATCAGTGGGATCTAATGAACTAGAAAAAGTAAAGTCAACAGTATCTTCTACTAAAAAGAAAGTTCCAGCGTTTAAATTAGATTTAATTTGAGTATTAGCGTCAAAATTTAAAGCATAATTAAAATCAGGTACCCAAGTGCTACTTGATATATCTTGTATGGAAGGAACTTGTTGATAAAATTCAATATCAGCTGTAGCTACACCTGTTACTTTAGGTCTATAACCTAAAGTATAAGCTAAAGTGTATAAATTAGGGTTTTGTCTAGCATACTGAATAAAGTTTTCTTGTATTTGATTATCTAAATAGAAAGATAAAACATCCCCAACATAAGATGCCATCTCTATAAATAACATTCCTGGAGAAGCTGGGCTAAAGTCAGTGTATGTGCTGGGGAAATAGGTTTGAGAAAATTCTATTAAAGAATTTCTAAAAGAATTAAAATCTCTATTTAAATATTTTACATCTCTATTAGTAGCCATTTTTATTGGGTAGTATTTATATTTACTTCTATGTTTTCAATCTCACTATTTAAAACGGTATATGTTAAAGATATAGTGATTGTGTTAGAATCATGATTGGGTATAACATCTAAAGTATTTATCCTAACTAAAGGAAAGTTATTACTTATATCTTCACGTAATTGAATTTCAAGCCCTGAGAGTAAATCAGGGGTAATTTGTTCAAAAATTTGTTTAAGTAAGTTACTTCCAAAAGAAGGATTTAAGACTCTTTCTCCTTTATTAGTTAATAAATAATTAAGTATATTAGATTTAATTTGTTCTTTTGTAGAATATGTCTGGTTAAATATAGCTTTTTGGTTTGAAAAAGGTATAGATATCCCAACAGCTGTTCTTTTTGAAGAAGTACTTATAGTTTTATTAGCTATCTCAAAAGCCATTATTTACTCATTAAATTCATTATTTGATTCATACTTAATTCACCAGCTGGGAGGTCACCTCCTGGCATAGTTCCCATAGGATTAAACGGGGCTATATTTTGGGTTGTGAAGCTAGTTGCTGTTTCTCCTAAAATATTTCTATATTGTTCTCTTTTTTGTTCTGTGGTTAGTGAGGGAGAAGGAGAATAAGATGGAGAAGATTGAGGAACATATTCTGTAACAGTTTGTTTAGGAGCTTTAACTGCTTCTAATAAAATTTCCCTTAATTCTTCTCTAATAACTTCTCTAACTGCTTCTTTAATTACAGATTTGAAAGTGTTAGTCTTCATTGTTTATAAATATTTATTTAATAAGCTTTTAAATTATCTCTATCAATAATAAATTTAAGTTCATCAATTAAAGTTTGATCATTTGTTGTAAATGATAAAGTTGTTTCTATTAATTTAATATTATCTTGATTTAACCCAATTGCTCGTTTTCTATTAACTGTAGGAGTATATGGAATTGTCTCTATCTCAATTTTAAAACCTTGATATGTATTTTGATTCTCAGTTTTTTCAGCCTGTTCTACCTCATTAGCTATCCTAATTAAATTAGGATCAACAGGTGTCAAATCTATTCCAATTTCAGAAGCACATCCTACTAATAAATTGTCTAAATTATTTAGTATGTCTATAAATTGTTTTATATATCTATTAGTTAATGATATAGGTACTGAGGCTTTATTTGTAATATTTTTAAGTTTAATTAATCTAGAAGTACCTAGTTTATCAAAAGTAGTTAAAGTTATAGCATCATCAGTGTTACTGATAACAGCTGGAATAAAACCAGGGGTTACTGGAAGAATAGATGAGGCCGCACTGGTAGCTATCTTTACTCCTTTTATAGTTTGGATTAAAAATATAGTTATATCTAAAAAACTTGATACCCCTAATATACTTTTAGTTAAAATATCTAATGTTTTAGATATATTATTAGCTTGACCTACAATATTATTTCTTAAGTCTGTTATTTTTTTTATATCATCTGGGGGAAGGCAGACATTTTCAGGTTTTATATTGATATTAGCTAACTCAATTAATTTAGGAGTTAATTGTATAGCAAACTTTACTCCCTTTTGAGCTATAGTTTTTCCAAAAGCTTCAGCCCCCTTAGCTTTTGATTCTTCAGGGGTAGATTCATTTATTACATTTTCATCTAATACTATGGACATTATTTAGTATAAGTTTTAGAAGATTTGGTTTTAGTGTCTAAATCAACTATAGTATCCTCTATATTTTGTAAAAAGAAAGGTAAAGTTCCAACCATAGCTACTAGTCCAGGATCAGTTGAAGATTGTAAAGTATTTAAAAATATTTTTAAATTTTTAAGAAAATCTGTTAGAATTTTTATAGTTACATCTCCTTTTAGAAGAGGATGGGGAGCCATTTTATCTCCTAATCTAATTGTAGTTTTAGTTTTAACTACAAAATTAGTACCTGAGTCAAAGTTAAATCCTTTTCCAGCATTAAAACTAGTTGTTAATTTAGATGACATAACTATATGGTCTGAATTAGCGTTAAGCATTATCCTACCTGAATTGAGCATTATTTGATTACCAGTATATTCTCCAGGGGCTTTAGGTATATATGAGGTATAACTGCTATAATCACTTAGTGTATTTTTAAGCGGGATTTGTTGGGTAGAAGTTAAATAAATGGAAGATTTATCTTTATCTACTTCTTCAGTTATAGGAGTGATAGAAGAAGATGTTGATAAAGAAGCTGGGGGAAGGTTGGGTTGGCCATTTCTTAAAATTATAATAGGATCTCCATTTGTTCCTATTTTTGACCATTCATTTTTAGCGCAATTAGTTGAATCTTTTATTGTGCTACTAAGTCTTATAGAATTACCCCATCTTCCTTCAATTATATGATCTCCTTCAAATGGTTGAAGAGGTCGGATATTGTCTTTTTCTTTAAAAGTATTTCCTAATTTTAATTCAGGAAGATTAGGATTAACCTTTTTAGCAAAACCTGCCTGAATTTCGTCTAAAGATTTATTTTGAGATTCAATTGTAGGGTTAACATAAGGAGATGGGTTAACATGAGGATTATTCCATATATTAACTGGGGGGAAGTAGTAAGGGACTTTGACTCCTGTTCTTTGAGTAGAGGTTAAACTTTGAGGTAAATTTATTATAGGTACTATTTCTCCAATTAATGGAAAAAATTTTAAATTAGGAAATAATGGTATTGCGGGGTTTGAGTAGATTTCACGATTGGTTGAACCCCCATTAATTTTTTCAAAAAAAATATAACCTATAGCTGCGTCTCCTCCATATTCTTCATATCCCTTACTTTCAGGACCTAATATTATGTCCTTAACTCTATGCCCTTCAATAGAAAAACCAGTTTTACCAGTTGTATTATTTCTATTTTGAGAATTATTAACTGCTCCTGAAAAGCCGTAGGTAGTACTCATTTTTTACCTTTATCCTCATTATATTTTTTTACTTCATCTAATAATTGCTGTTTTTCAGCTTCAGACATTCCAAAAGCATCTCCCCCTTCTTCAACCTGCATAGAACGTTGAACAATGGTAGCCATTTTAATTAAGGCCTCATCATTCTTAACTCCTATTTCAAGATATTCCTTAATTAAAGGAACTATAAGAGTAGCATCACCAATCTCTTGAACCATTGGTTTAAGCTCTTGAATTAGGACTGAGATTTGTTCTTCTTTCTTTTTTTGATTATTATAAATTTCTTCTAAAAGATTAGAAAAAGTAACTTTACCAAATATTTTTTTATCAAACTTACCCATGATGATAAATATACTTTAGTTAAAAATTGGTATATCCGTTATTTAAATAAAAAATATATTGTTCTTTATATATCTCACCTAAACGATCTGCTACACGGGTTATATGTGGGGTTTTAACATCTATCATTTCTCTAATATAAATGTAAAGAGCCTTTTTATTGAAAATATCTATGTTTTCTCTTTTTCTAAAAATTTCTAAAATAGCATCTGCTACTTGGGCATCTTTATCTTTAGGAAAGAGTTCATAAATATTTTCAGAACAATACTCTACATACTGATCTATAAAATCTGAAATATAGTCAGATTGGTTAAGAGGGGTGTCTAATTCATAAGAATGATTTGTATCCTTATATAATTCCTCAACTGGGGCTTTATCAACTCTTTTTTTATAGTTTTTAGTATTCTGGATAATAAGATATCTTTTAACTATTGTTCCAAAATAAGAATATGCTTTGGCTCCTTTCTCAGGGTTAAAGAGGTGCATTTTTTGGAGGAGAAAAGTTATAATTTCATGCTGCAAGTCTTCAATATTATCTACCTCAGTGTAATAAAACTTAAAGGTATGGATAATATTTTCTGTTAATTTAAAAAAAGCATAATGAATATATTTATGATAAATTTTTTCCTTTTCATCAGTGGAAGTGGCCCTATTATAGGCCACTATAGCATCTTCAGTCTCTTGAGTAAAGTAATTATTTGATGACGGTTTCTTTTTCTTTTCTGTTACTTCTTTTATCATAATTTATCTATTCTAAAATTTGATAGAACCTTTTGTAGGTTTTTTATTTCTTCATATATAAAACCTACTTCATCATCTGTTTTAAAAATACCTTTACTATCTATAGTTTTTATTTTTTCGTCAGCAAACTCAACAATTCTGGAGAGGCTATCTAGATAGTTTTGATATTCTACCAAGATATCTTCTTGTTTTTCATTTTTCTTTAGAAGGTTAAAGGTTGTGAATCCTAAGATCACAACCAAACAACCTAATATACTAATTATTATAATAGTCATAGATTATCTAATAGATTTTTTAAACTTTCACTTTTAATACTTCCTAAAGCTTTCTGTTTAATAGGAGTCTTTTTTTCCTTAGTTAGAGTAAAGTTTTCATTTTTAACTTCAACTTTAGTTTCTTTAAAAGTTGGAAGCCATTCTTTTTCAAATTCAATCCTAGCAGCCATTAAATCAGCTTGATGGATAATATAAGGAAGGGCAGTTCTAGGTTTAGTAGCTGGGGAGAAGTTAATTAAATATTTTTTATTAGCTTCATCATATAATCCATCATGAGTCTGGATTGCTATCATTTCATTGAAGGTATATCTAATACCATGAGCCTGGAGGAGATATAGGCCACGATCAGGGATAGAAGCAAAGGCTAACTTTTCACTATGTTGATAAGTTTCACCTAATTTTTCTCTTCTCCATTGGTCAGTCTGAGGGATATAGGCTTCATGATTTTCATCTCCGATTTTACCTAAGTCATGATTTAGAGCAGAAAAAACCAACTCTTCTTCAGTATAAGTAGAAGTATCTACTCCCATCTCAACCCAGACATTATTTAGTTTCAGAGCACAATCTACTACTCTAAGGACATGGTCTACATAGCCTCCTGGGAATGCATTATGATATTCTTTTTTATGGGCGGCAGGCATCATCATAATACGATCAGAGTATTGAGAATAAAAATCTAGTAATTGAGAACGACGAGGTTCTTCAATAAAAGTTTTAATAGTCTCTTCTAAATCTATCCAATTCTGTTGGATTTGCTCCGCTGTTAATTCCATAACCTTTATTTTTTTAAATTTTATTTAATTCTCTGCCTTCAATTGATTCTCTTTCAATAGAAGATCTAATATCACCTAATTGCTCTAAACACTCTGCTAAAGTAACTCTAACATTATCTAGGTCTCCTCTAGAGGCATAAAAATCTATATGCTTCATTTTAGCTTCTAACCTATCTATCTGATTATTTATATACTCTCTCTGTTTCATTTTTTCTTACTAACTTTTATTTTTTAATATTTGAATTTGAAGTTATAAAACTTTTTAGGGAAGGCCAATTTATTTTGAAGAAAGGTCAAAAATTTTTTTTAAGAGGGCACATTTTTCATATTCCTCAATTTCTTCAAAATGCTTAATAGATAATTTAAAGGCAACTTCTAATTCACTGTCCATGTATGAAGCTAAAACTTCTTGGGACTTTTTGTCCTTTACTTTAAACTTGCTTATATAAGTGTAAGCTCTTTCATATAACATAGCCTCACCTGCTCTTTCTATCTCTTTAACATCTAATTTAGGGTCAACTTGTTTAAACATTAAAGTTAACCCTTTATTATAAGAAGTATAATTCATAATCATCTTCTTAAACATTTTAAGCATAGTTAAAGGATCATTATAATCTATCTTAGGCAAAGAAGTAGGACTGACATAATCAGGCCCCTTAGGATCTAACCCTCCTTTACCTCCAAACAGATCAAAAACCTTATCAGGATCAATAGGCATGTTAATTATAAATATTATTTACAGTGATAATCAGCGGCTCGTGTAGCTATCTGTTTAACAGGTTTAATATTAGCTTTATATCCTAAAGATGTAACCCATCCTCTCGCTGCTGAGACTAATTTATTACTAAAAAAAAATTCATCATCATTATAATCTAAATCTATCTCAACCTTAATACTAGGCATGTTCTCAGTTATTAAACTAGCTACTTCTAAAGATAACTCAGTTTCTTTCCATAACCTAGTCCAATTGTCTTTAGTTGGAAGAAAAGAATTTTTTTGATAAATGTAATGAACACCATTATTGGGATATCTATAAGCTATAGCTGTAACATATATAACTTCTTGCCCATAACGTTGAGAATCCGTCCCTATATGTACTTCTATGAATGGATCGCCACCTATCATTTTAGCAGTGTAGGTGATGGGATTTACCGGTTTTCCATCAACTGTTCGAAATTTCATAGTTCTTCTATTCTTTTAGCTTTGTCGTCTATTACTAAATCAAAATGGGGTTTTTCATCTCCACATTTAAGTTCATGGTATTTACACCCCCAATTTTTAAGTTGAGATAAAGTATGTTCCCTATAATCTTTACCTGAGATTGAACCTCTAGCTGTCCAATAGACTATTTTCCAACCTTCATCATAAAGTTTATTTATTTTAGCTATATTTTTATTATTAGGCACTGATAAATCATACCTTCTTTGTTCTGGGTAAAAGCAGATAGTTTCATCAATATCTACTAATGCCACTTTCTGTTTACCTTCTTCGGTAAACCTATCTGAAACATGAAATTCCATAACATTAATGATTAAGTTTAAAAAATTAGTACCCAAGGAGAGACTCGAACTCTCACGCCTTTCGGCACTGGCTCCTAAGACCAGCGTGTCTACCATTCCACCACTTGGGCATCCGTTATTTGCTTCGTTCGGGCGGAAGATGTTGGATTCGAACCAACGCATCAATTTCTTGACGACGGTTTAGCAAACCGCTCCATTAACCACTCTGGCAATCTTCCTTTAGGCGGTGAGGGAGAGATTCGAACTCCCGGTACCTTTCAGTACTTCGGTTTTCAAGACCGACGCAATAGACCACTCTGCCACCTCACCTAAAGCCCATTACTGGGCTGCTTCTGGAGTAGCTGATGGAAGTGTCTCGAGAGAGTCAAGCAACTCACCAACAGAATCAACAGGAGCTACATGAGCTGTAGAATCCTGAGTCGCAGCATTCTCACAGTTCTCACAATCGCCTTGGGTTCCACATCCCATGAAACCAACCGCGGCTAAAACAATAAACAAGTTTTTCATATCTATTATAAGTATTAAATTTTTAATTAAATATCCCATTCTTCGGCTGCCATTAAATAAGCTGAGCCTGAATCTAAAGTCGGATCTTCCATCATAAAAGCTATAGCTGTAGATCTAACTTCTGTTATAAGTCCATACTTAGCAGCTTCTTTTAAAACGGAGTCGACAACATCTTGATAATTAGCTTTCATTTTTCTTTTTTTTGTTAGTGGGGGAACCCAATTGTTCCCCCATTCAACAACATGGCATTTATATTAATCTCAAACAAATTGAGAAGCGATTTCATATAATTCTTGATTAATTTTCAAATCCTGTTTGAAATTTTTAATCCGACGAGCTTTACGCAACTTAACTCCGCTAATATATTCAAAATCTCCATCAATTACTTTCTCTTGGAGAACATTAAATACATTCCACAAATCATCCCCCTCATCTTCCTTGCGAGTGGGTTTAAGAATATCTTCAATATTGAGGCCATAATCTTTAATAATATCTTGGTTTTCGTTAACTTTATCAAATCGAGTTTCAATAGCTTTCTTAGCAAATTCT
>Ga0315909_10002650_pt1 | contig 22634 bp, 19 predicted proteins | sample LakEriMetagenome_11_FD_203527 | JGI IMG/M metagenome (GOLD analysis project Ga0315909, IMG submission 203527) | Freshwater fungal communities from buoy surface, Lake Erie, Ohio, United States - Buoy 2 MA125 | ecosystem: Environmental > Aquatic > Freshwater > Lake | place: USA: Lake Erie, Ohio...
GTGACCATCGCTGAGCCGCTGGCCGCCATCGAGGGTCGCGTGATTGCTGAGCACTCAGGAGACACGCGTGAGGCACTTCTGGCATCCCTACGCCGGGCACGCGATGACGTGGCCGAGTGGGCAGCCTCACCCGATGTCGCGCGCGAGGCGCTGCTTCCTGTCGCCGGTCCCATCGGGATCGTGCCCTTCGGGACGCTGGTGGCAGCGACCGCCTACCAGTGCGCGGTCGCCGTTCGCGATCTCGAGCCCGCAGGTGTTCGCTCGACCCCGGCGCTCCTCGCCCGAGGTCTCGCAGCCCTCATCGACACCGTCGGAGCGGTGGCGTCGCAGCAGCAGGCCGCGATTGCTCTCACTGCGATCACGCCCGAGATCAGCGTGGGCACGGGAGCGAGTGAGGGCGACTGGCGCACCATCCCGGTGACCTCACCCCAGGGCCCCGCGATCATCTGCGATGCGGGGCTGCTGCTCGACATCGCCGCGGGGCGGGCCTCGGCACCCGCGGCCTACGCGCGAGGTGAGTTCCGCGCCCAGGACCTGCCCGGTCTTTTCGCTGTCGTGCAGGTGCTCGCGGGATCCCCCGGGCTACCCGGTACCGATGGGCTGCGCGCGGCGTTGCAGGCGTACGGGTCATCCGCGGCAGCGGCGCGTGCGGTGGGAGATGCAATGGGGTCTGCCTGGCGAAAGCTGCGAGGCAGCTGAGCCCATCAGCATGGCGAAAGCTGCGAGGCAGCTGAGCCCATCAGCATGGCGAAAGCTGCGAGGCAGCTGAGCCCATCAGCATGGCGAAAGCTGCGAGGCAGCTGAGCCGAGCGAAAGGGCGCTAGCGACGACCGGCGCGCGGGGCCACCAAACGCGTGCCCTGCCAGTCACGTCCTGCGCTCACCGTGGACGTCTGCTGGAGGCCCGCCGTGGGTGCCGCGTCGGAGATGTCCTCGGCTTCGACATGGCCGTCGCGGCCGGGCTTAGGCGTGAGCAGCCACACCACACCGTGGTCAGCGAGGGGCCCGATCGCATCGACGAGCGCGTCGACAAGGTCACCATCGTCCTCGCGCCACCACAGCAGGACGACGTCGACGACGTCCTCATAGTCGTCATCGACGAGCTCGACGCCTTCAGCGGCGGCGAGGGCCTCACGGAGCCCACCGTCGGCATCGTCATCCGCGCCGATCTCCCAGACCACCGCGCCTGCCGAGATGCCCAGGGAGCCGAGCAGTGGCACGGTCTCGCCACTCACGGTCGCCTCCTGACTCGTCGACCCACAGGCGTAGTCCAGCGGACAGCGGGCTCCAGCGCAACCAACTCGGAGGTATTCATCCTGCAGATGTCCGACCGCGCCCCATGGGACCCCTACTGGTGCGTAGCCCGGGGCGCGACGGCGGCCCTGTCGCGAGTGCGCGAGGATAGACGTGCCCGGCGGGTCGGATGAGTCGTCGGGCTCTACCGACCGGTGCCCGGCGATCCTGGGCACCCCGGCGAAGGGCAGGACATGGCAACCGGCTTCGATCCGCTCCGACAGCAGCCCCTCCTCGCGGGCGGCCTGCCCACGCAGTACGTCGACGTCGACCCCGAGGAGACCTCCGAGTGGACCGGGTCCCTCGACCAGGTGATCGACGGATCCGGGGCCTACCGCGCGCGCTATCTCATGCTCGCGCTGCTGCGTCGAGCTGCTGAACGCAGTGTCGGAGTCCCGAGCCTGCGTTCCACCGACTACATCAACACGATCTCGCCCGAGATGGAGCCGTGGTTCCCCGGGGACGAAGCCCTCGAGCGCCGGATCCGCGAGTTCATCCGCTGGAACGCCGCCATCATGGTTCACCGCGCGCAGCGCCCGGGCATCAGCGTTGGCGGGCATATCTCGACGTATGCCTCGTCCGCCTCGCTCTACGAGGTCGGCTTCAACCACTTCTTCCGCGGGCCTGATGCCACGGGTGGCGGTGACCAGATCTTCTTCCAGGGCCACGCATCACCGGGCATTTACGCGCGCGCCTTCCTCGAGGGTCGCCTCTCCGAGGGACAGCTTGACGGCTTCCGTCAGGAGCTCTCGCATCCCAGCGGCGGCCTCCCGTCGTACCCGCATCCGCGTCTCATGCCGTGGTTCTGGCAGTTCCCCACCGTGTCGATGGGACTCGGGCCCCTCTCGGCGATCTATCAGGCCCGCTTCAACAAGTACCTCCACAACCGAGGCATCAAAGACACCTCCCAGCAGCGCGTATGGGCCTACCTCGGCGACGGCGAGATGGACGAGGTCGAGTCGGTCGGCGCACTGGGCCTTGCCGCGCGCGAGGAGCTGGATAACCTCGTCTTCGTCGTCAACTGCAACCTGCAGCGCCTGGATGGCCCGGTGCGCGGCAACGGCAAGGTGATCCAGGAACTCGAGTCGCTCTTCCGCGGAGCCGGGTGGAACGTCATCAAGGTCATCTGGGGTCGCAAGTGGGATGAGCTGCTGGCCAAGGACCGTGATGGCGCCCTGGTCAACCTCATGAATGCCACGCCCGACGGCGACTTCCAGACCTATAAGGCCGAGGACGGCGCCTTCATCCGCGAGCACTTCTTCGGCCGTGATCCCCGCACCGCCAAGCTGGTCGCGGACTGGAGCGACGAGCAGATCTGGAGCCTGCAGCGGGGCGGTCACGACTATCACAAGATGTACGCCGCCTATAAGGCTGCGGTCGAGACCACGGGCCAGCCGACGGTGATCCTCGCCAAGACGATCAAGGGACACACGCTCGGGCCGCACTTCGAGGGTCGCAATGCGACCCACCAGATGAAGAAGCTGGCGCTCGACGACCTCAAGCTCTTCCGCGATCGTCTGCACATCCCGATCTCTGATGCCGAGCTGGGCGACGGCTATCTCCCGCCGTACTTCCATCCCGGCCCGGACTCCGAGGCCTTCACCTACATGCTCGACCGCAGGCGTCGACTCGGCGGGTCCATCCCGGAGCGGCGTACCCGCGCCGCAGCACTGCCGATGCCCCCGTCGGACACCTACGAGGTGGTCCGCCGTGGCTCGGGCAAGCAGGCCATCGCTACGACCATGGCCTTCGTCCGGCTGCTCAAGGACCTCATGCGCGATCAGGGCATCGGCGCTCGCTTCGTGCCGATCATCCCCGACGAGGCGCGCACCTTCGGCATGGATTCGCTCTTCCCGACGGCCAAGATCTACAACCCCGCGGGGCAGCAGTACATCTCCGTTGACCGCGAGCTCGTGCTCAACTACCAGGAAGCCAAGGACGGCCAGATCCTGCACGAGGGCATCAACGAGGCCGGCTCGGTCGCCTCCTTCATCGCCGCGGGATCGTCGTACTCCACCCATGGCGAGCCCATGATCCCGGTCTACGTCTTCTACTCGATGTTCGGCTTCCAGCGCACGGGCGACGCCTTCTGGCAGGCCATGGACCAGATGGTGCGCGGCTTCGTCCTCGGCGCGACAGCGGGTCGCACGACACTCAATGGCGAGGGACTGCAGCACGAGGACGGCCACTCACTCCTGCTGGCGTCGACCAATCCGGCGGTCATGGCCTACGACCCGGCGTATGGCTACGAGATCGGCCACATCGTGGCTGACGGCCTGCGACGGATGTACGGCGATGACCAGGAGGACGTCTTCTACTACCTCACGGTCTACAACGAGCCCTATCCCCAGCCCGCCGAGCCCGAGGGGGTCGATGTCGAGGGCATCGTCGCGGGCATGCACCTGGTCTCCGAGGGAGGTGGCGAGGCGCCGCGTCCGCAGATCCTCGCCTCGGGTGTGGCCGTCAATTGGGCGCTTGATGCTCAGCGGCTACTGCGCGAGGACTGGGGCGTGGAGTCCGACATCTGGTCAGTCACGTCATGGAACCAGTTGCGTCGCGAAGCGCTCAATGCGGAGCGCCAGAACTTCCTCAACCCGCTCGATGAGCCGCTCGTGCCCTACGTCACGCAGCGACTCGCAGGGCGCGGCAACCTCGTCGTCGGCGTCTCCGACTGGATGCAATCGGTGCAGGACCAGATCCGCACCTGGGTGCCCGCCGAGTACCGCACTCTCGGCACCGATGGCTGGGGCATGTCCGACACCCGGGGCGCCCTACGCCGGCACTTCCTCGTCGATGCCGAGTCGATCGTGGTGCGCACGCTGACGGGCCTGGCCGAGCAGGGACTGGTCGAGCGACAGGACCTGGCCAAGGCCATCGATCGCTATCGCCTCACGGACCCCGCCGCGGCGGATGCGGGTAACACCGAGGGGTCAGGATGAGCAAGCAGGACCCGAAGCGCTTCCTGAAGTACCTCGAGGCCGAGCGCAAGGCCTCGATGCTCTACCGGTCGCTCGCGGAGGCAAGCGACGGAGAGCGCCGCGAGGCGCTCCTCGAACTCGCTGACATCGAGGACGAGCATGCGGCCCACTGGGTCGCCAAGCTCGAGGAGTACGGCGTACCCATCCCTCCTGCTCCCACCGCCCTCGATCCCGAGGATGCAGCGATGGTCGCGCGCGCTCGCGCTGCCGGGATGGATGACGTCCTTGCGCACCTCGAGGAAGCCGAGGGTGCCGACGCGGGGATGTACGACGACGAGCCAGAGGCTCCCGACTCAATGTCCGCCGATGAGCGGGAGCACGCCGAAACCTTCCGCAGGCTCCGCGAGCACGCACCCGCCACCGCTGCTGTCGATCGCGGCGTGATCAGTGCCGACGGCAGCGTCGACTTCGGTGAGCAGTGGCACCGGGTCGACACATCGGGTTCTGTGCGGGCCGCGATCTTCGGCATCAGCGACGGCCTCGTGTCCAACACCGCGCTCGTCATGGGCTTTGCCGGCACGGGCACCGACAACGGTGTCGTGCTCTTCGCCGGTGTCGCGGGCCTCCTCGCCGGCGCCTTCTCCATGGCGGCAGGCGAGTACGTCAGCGTCGCGAGCCAGCGCGACCTCTTCGAGCGCGAGATCGAGATGGAAGCGCGCGAGCTGCGCGACAAGCCCGAGGAAGAGCGCAAGGAGCTCGAGCTCATCTACCGGGCCAAGGGCATGGACCGAGCTACGGCCAAGGCCGCCGCGGACAGGATCTTCGCCGACCCCAAGGTTGCGCTCGACACCCTCGCCCGCGAGGAACTGGGGCTCAATCCCGACGAGCTCGGCAACCCCTACAAGGTGGCCCTGTCCAGTTTCGCGGCCTTCGCCATCGGCGCCTTCGTCGTGGTGCTGCCCTATCTGCTCTCCGTCATCTGGCCATCGCTCTTCGGTAGCGACTCCGTCCCGCTCATCATCGCCATCACCCTCTCCGTGATCGCGATGCTCGTCGTGGGTGGACTGGTGGGCAAGTTCTCCGGGCGCGGAGTGGCCCGAGGAGCAATTCGACAATTCGTCGTAGGTGCGCTGGCCGCAGGAGTGACCTTCATCATCGGCCGGGTGATTGGTGACCTCACGGGCCTCAGTTCCACCGGCCTCGGCTAGTGGTCGCACCGTCCCGCGCCGCGACCGTGCAACGCCTCGAGCGGGCGTCCGGCACACTGGCGACTTCGGTCACCGCCCACCTCGATGATCGACTCGAGTGGTTCCGCGAACTTCCTGCCGACGAACGCTCCTGGGTGGGTCTCATCGCGCAGGCGGGCATCGCCGGCGTCATCGCTTGGTATCGCGACCCCGAGGCTACGCGGGCCAGTGCACTCGATGTCTTCAGCTCCGCACCGCGCGAACTCGCCGGGGCCATCACCTTGGAGCAGACGGTCGAGATGGTCCGATGCACGGTCAACCTCCTTGAGCAGGCACTGCCGGAGGTCGCCGGCGCCGAGGCGGCTGAGGGAGTGCGTGACGCGGTGCTCAGCTACTCCCGCGAGATCGCCTTCGCCGCTGCAGAGGTGTACGCGCGCGCCGCCGAGGCTCGCGGTGCCTGGGACGCGCGCTTGGAAGCACTCGTCATGGATGGGCTGCTCCGGGACGACGCCGATGCGTCGGTGCTCGCACGGGCGAATGCCCTGGGATGGCCTGCCGGCACAGGATGCACCGTGCTCGTCGGGCCTCCGCCGGATGCCGACACCGCGGGAGGACTGCAGGTCATGCGGCGTGCCGCCGAACACCACGGCTTCGCGTTGCTCACAGCGCTTCATGGCGATGCCCTCGTCGTCCTTGCTGCGACCCAGGGTGACGACGAGCGCACCACCCGACTCCTCTCGCCTCACTTCGGCACCGGGCCCGTGGTCATCGGTCCACATGCCAACGACACGGCGGGAATCCCGATCTCCTGCTCGGTCGCGGTCAGTGCCTACGCCGTCGCGCGCGGGTGGGCCGATGCACCGCGGCCGGTGGCCGCCGATGACCTACTGCCCGAGCGCGCCCTGGCCGGTGAGCCTGTGGCCCGGCGCAGACTGGTGGCCGATCTCGAGTCGGTGCTGGCCGACCCCGACCTCCGCCAGACGCTCGAGGTCCACCTCGAACGCCGTACGAGCCTGGAGGGCACCGCGCGAGCGCTCTTCGTGCACCCCAACACCGTGCGCTATCGCCTCCGCCGGATCGAGGCCCTGACCGGTAGGTCCCCCGGGGAGCCTCGCGATGCCCTCGCCCTCCGACTGGGGCTGATCCTCGCCCGTTTGTAGGATCCCTCCAAATCCTGAGCGGAGACATTGGCGCCCCCCGCTTCGCTCCGCGCCCCCACGTCGCGAGAGAGTGACGCCCGTGCTGGTCGTTGTCGCCCCCGGACAAGGAGCTCAGGCTCCCGGCTTCCTCACCCCGTGGCTCGAGGTGCCCGGAGTCGAGGCCCGCCTCGACTGGCTCTCGGTCGTGAGCGGCGTCGACCTCATCGAGCACGGCACCCGTTCCGATGCCGACACCATTCGCGACACCGCCATCGCCCAGCCCCTGCTGGTCGGCGCTGGACTCGTGACCCTGCTCTCCCTCTTCCCTCACCCTGCCGAGGCCTTCACCCGCGTCGCCGTCGGTGCGGGCCACAGTGTCGGGGAGATCACCGCTGCGGCCGCCGCGGGTGTCCTCACCGCTGAGCAGGCGATGGTCTTCGTGCGCGAACGCGGACGTGCCATGGCCCAGGCCGCGGCTATGACTCCGACGGGCATGAGCGCCGTGCTCGGAGGCGATGCCGACGAGGTCGTGTCCGCGGCCAACGCACTCGGTCTCACCGCGGCCAACATCAACGGCGCAGGTCAGATCGTCGTGGCCGGCACACTCGAGGCACTCGCCGCGTTTGCGGATGCGCCCCCGGAGAAGGCACGCGTGCGACCTCTGCAAGTCGCGGGTGCGTTCCACACCGACTACATGACACCCGCCGTAGATGTCCTCGCGCGCCACTCGCGCTCGATGTCCACGCACGATCCGCGCATCCACCTTCTCTCCAACGCCGACGGGCGCGTCGTCCACGACGGTCGCGATGTGCTGGCACGACTCGTCGCACAGGTGAGCAGGCCGGTCCGATGGGACCTGTGCATGGCCACCATGGCTGACCTCGGAGTGACGGGACTCATCGAGATCCCGCCCGCAGGCACGCTCACAGGCCTGGCGAAGCGCGCCCTCCCCGGGGTCGAGGCACTCGCGCTCAACACCCCCGACGACCTCGATGCCGCCTGGGACCTCGTGGCCCGGCACGGCGGCCCCAGCCCCCTTGACCAGGCGCCCACCTGGCGCCTCGTCGTTGCCCCCATGAAGGGCATCTTCCATCGCGCGGATCCCACGATAGGCGTCGGCGATCCCCTGCCGCGCTCAGCGGAGATTGGCCGCGTAAGCAATCTGCGCGACACCGTCGAGGTCACCGCGCCGCACGGCGGCACTGTCGTCGAGTGGATCGTCGAAGATGGCGACCCGGTCTCTCCCGGTCAGCCACTCGTGCGCCTTCACCCCCATCACGAGGAGGTCTCCGCATGACCGCGCGCATTCAAGGCCCAACAGGTGCGCCGTATGCGCGCATCCTCTCCGTTGGCAGCTACCGACCCGAGCGTGTCGTCACCAACGCTGAGGTATGCGAGCGGATCGACTCGACGGACGAGTGGATCCGTGAGCGCTCCGGCATCGCGGAGCGACGCTACGCCGCGCCAGAGGAGACGGTTGTCGACCTTGCGGTCTACGCCGCAGAGAAGGCCCTCGCATCCGCGGGCATCACGCCCGACCAGGTCGGCTTCGTCATGGTGGCGACGGTGACCCACCCCTACCAGACGCCGTCGGCCGCATCGGAGGTCGCATACCGCCTCGGTGCCGTCAATGCCGCGGCCACGGACATCAGCTCGGCATGCGCGGGCTTCTGCTACGGCCTTGCCATGGCCCAGGACATGGTGCGAGGTGGCAGTGCGGAGTACGTCGTCCTCGTCGGCGTAGAGAAACTCACCGACTGGATCAACCTGGACGATCGCTCGACCGCGTTCATCTTCGCCGATGGTGCTGGAGCGGTCGTCGTAGGTCCGTCCGATGAGCCCGCTATCGGGCCCGTCGTGTGGGGATCCGACGGCTCGCAGCACGACGCCATCTGCATGACCCAGTCGCTCATCGACTATCGCGACAACGGCGGCCCGCGCTTCCCCACCCTCTCGATGCAGGGCCAGCAGGTCTTCCGCTGGGCGGTGTCCAATGGGTCGGTCAAGGCGCAGGAGGCGCTCGCGCGGGCGGGCGTGACCGCCGAGGACCTCGATGCCTTCATTCCCCATCAGGCCAACATGCGGATCACCGACGCCATGATCCGCGCCCTCAAACTGCCCGAGCACGTGCCCGTCGCCCGCGACATCGAGACGACCGGCAACACCTCGGCAGCGTCCATTCCCATCGCGATGGATCGCATGCTCTCCACCGGTGAGGTCCCACACGGGGGCACTGCCCTCCTCATCGGATTCGGAGCCGGCCTGGCCTATGCGGCCCAGGTCGTGACCCTGCCCTAGCGTGGACCCCACGCACTCTTCGCACACCCACCGGAAAGGAAGCAGCATGAGCCAGGAGATCCTCGACGGCCTCGCCGTCATCGTCAACGAGGTCGCCGGAGTCCCGGTCGCCGATATCCAGCCTGACAAGTCCTTCATCGACGACCTCGACATCGACTCGCTCTCCATGGTCGAGGTGGTCATGGCTGCAGAGGACAAGTGGGGCGTGAAGATCCCCGACAGCGAGGTCAAGAACCTCCGCACCGTCGGCGACGCCGTCGCCTACATCGAGAAGTCGACCGCCTGACCGATGCGCATCGCCGTCACGGGGCTGGGGGCCACGACACCGCTCGGCGGTGACGTGGCCAGCAACTGGTCCGCACTCATCGAAGGTCGCTCCGGCATCAAGACGCTCACCGAGCCGTGGGTGGACGAGATGACGGTCCATTTCGCCGGCGTCCTCGCCGAGGAGCCACCTCTGGATCGCGTTGAGGCACGCAAACTCGACAGGTCCCAGCAGGTGGCCCTCGTCGCCGCGCGCGAGGCGTGGGCCGATGCCGGCAGCCCCGAGGTGGACCCGCTGCGCATGGGCACGGTCATCGGCTCGGGCATCGGCGGCTTCCTCACCCTGCTCAATGCCTACGACACCCTCAAGGAACGTGGGCCCTCGCGCATCTCCCCGCACACCGTGCCGATGCTCATGCCGAGCGGTCCTGCGGCCGCGGTAGGCCTTGAGTTCCACGCTGCCGCCGGGGTCCACGCGCCGGTGAGCGCCTGCGCGTCGGGTGCCGAAGCGATCGGCGTCGCCGCGCGCATGATCGTGGACGGTCGCGCCGACGTCGTGCTCGCAGGCGGCACTGAGACGCCCATCCACCAGCTCACGATGGCGGGCTTCGCTGCCATGAGAGCACTCTCCACGCGCAACGACGATCCCCAGGGAGCCTCACGCCCCTACGACGTCGGGCGCGACGGCTTCGTCATGGGCGAGGGTGCCGGTGTCCTGGTGCTCGAGTCCGAGGAGCACGCCAAGGCTCGCGGGGCACGCATCTACGCCTACGTCGTCGGCGCAGGCATGACGGCTGACGCCCACCACATCGCCCAGCCCGATCCCGAGGGCAAGGGTGCGACGAGGGCCATCCTCGCGGCACTCGAGCAGGCGGATGCGTCGCCGGATGATGTCGCGCACATCAACGCCCACGCGACCTCCACGCCCCAGGGCGACATCGCCGAGGCTGTCGCGATCCGCTCTGCCATGGGCAAAGCCCGGCCGCTCGTGACCGGGACCAAGTCCATGACCGGGCACATGCTTGGCGCTGCCGGTGCCGTCGAGGGGATCTACACCGTCCTCGCCCTGCACCACAGGCTCGTGCCAGCGACGCTCAATCTGCACGATCAGGATCCGGAGGTCGACATCGACGTCGTTCGCGGGGCTCCTCGCGAGCTCCCTGCTGGAGATCTCCTCGCGCTCAACAACTCCTTCGGCTTCGGCGGGCACGATGTCGCCATCGCCTTCCGGACCGTGTGATGGCCGACGCCGACGCCTCGGGAGTCGATCCGCGGTCGCCGCGCGTGCGACTCGAAGCATTCTTCGACCCGGGCACCTTCCGTCCCATCACGCCCGAGGATGACCGCGGGGTCCTCGTCGGCGTGGGCTCTGTCCACGGCGCCGAGGTCGTGGCCTTCTGCACGGATCCCACCGTCCAGGGCGGTGCCATGGGAGCCGAGGGGTGCCGCGCCATCATCACCGCGTACGACCGCGCCTTCGCCGACTCCTGCCCGGTCGTCGGCATCTGGCACTCGGGCGGCGCACGCCTGCGGGAGGGCGTCGCGAGCCTTGACGGCGTCGGCCGCGTCTTCGCCGCCATGACACGCATCTCCGGCAAGGTGCCCCAGATCTCCATCGTGCTCGGCCCGGCTGCCGGCGGGGCGGCGTACGGCCCGGCCCTGACCGACATCGTCATCCTCGGTCCGGAGGGGCGGATCTTCGTGACGGGGCCCGAGGTGATCCGTTCCGTCACGGGCGAGCAGGTCGACATGGAGCGCCTCGGCGGTCCCGACCCGCACGGGCGCCGCAGTGGCGTGGTGCACCTGGTCTCGGAGACGGAGGCCGAAGCCCTCGAGGAAGGACGCCGCCTCGCTCATCTCCTCGGCCGCCAGGGCTCACTCGACATCGCTGCCATCGACGACCCCGACCTCGGTGACCTGCTGCCCGAATCATCGAAGCGCGCCTACGACGTGCATCCTCTGGTCGAGCGATTCCTCGACGAGGGCTCCATGGTCGAGCTCCACGCGCGCTGGGCTCCCAACGTCGTCGTTGCCCTCGGTCGCCTCGGCGGACGCACCGTGGGCATCGTGGCCAACAACCCGCTCCGCCTCGGCGGCTGCCTCGACTCCACCAGCGCCGAGAAGGCCGCCCGCTTCGTGCGCATGTGCGATGCCTTCGCCGTGCCCCTCGTCGTGCTCGTCGACGTCCCGGGCTATCTGCCCGGCGTAGGCCAGGAGTGGGACGGCGTCGTGCGTCGTGGAGCCAAGCTCCTGCACGCCTTCGCGGAGTGCGTCGTGCCCCGTGTCACGGTCGTCACCCGCAAGGCATACGGCGGCGCCTTCGTCGCCATGAACTCCGCCTCCCTGGGCGCGACCCGCGTCTACGCCTGGCCCGGTGCCGAGGTCGCGGTGATGGGCTCCGTGGCCGCGGTCCGGGTGCTTCATCGGCGGCGCCTCGCCGAGGCCACCGATGAAGAAGCACGGGCCCAGCTAGAACTTGAGCTCGCCGCGGAGCACGACATCATCTCCGGCGGCATCGCGCGTGCCGTTGAGATGGGTGTGGTGGATGAGGTTGTTGAGCCGGATCGCACGCGCACCACTGTCGCGCGTGCCCTGCTCGACACACCCGGCGTGCGCGGGGCGCACGGCAACATCCCGCTGTAGGGAATCGCCGTCACGGCGATGGCTGTGATGAGATACCGCTATGAGCGCACTCCTTGATGCCCTGGATGACGGTCCCCTGCTCGGCGACGGCGCCATGGGCACGATGCTGCAGGACCTTGGCAATGACGAGGGCGGCGCTCCCGAGTTGTGGAATGTCGAGCGCATCGACGTCGTCGAGGGAGTGCTTGAGGGCTACGCCGCGGCCGGCTCGCGCCTGATCACGACCAACACCTTCGGCGGCACCCGTGCGCGACTGCAGATGCACGGACTCGAGGATCGCGTCGAGGAGCTGAACCAGGCCGCGGCTGAGCTTGCGCGCCGCGTCGCGGATCGGCATCCCGTGACCTTTGTCCTCGGCGACATCGGACCATCCGGCGAACTCATGGAGCCCATGGGCGATCTCACCATCGATTCCGCGGCCGAGATGTTCGGCGAGCAGATTCGCGGCCTGGTCGCTGGCGGCGTCGATGGCATCCTCATCGAGACGATGAGCGACCTGTCTGAGGTCGAGGCTGCCGTGACTGCCGCACGCAAGGAGGCACCGGGCCTGCCTGTCTTCGCCACCCTCAGCTTCGACACCAACCTCCGCACGATGATGGGTGTCTCTCCCGCTATGGCCGTGCAGGCTATGTCCGAGATGGGCGTCGACGTCATCGGCGCTAACTGCGGCCGTGGCCTCGACGAGATGCGGATCATCGCTGCCCAGCTGGCCGAGGCAGGTGCAGGCCGCGTGCGCCTCATGGTGCAGTCCAATGCAGGCCTGCCCAAACTCCAGGGCGACACCTTCGTCTTCGATGGCACGCCCGAGGAGATGGCGGGCTACGCCGTGGAGATGCGCGACCTCGGGTTCACGGTCATCGGTGCGTGCTGCGGTTCGACCCCTGCGCACATCGCCGCGATGCGCGAGGCCCTCGCCTAGCGCACTTGCTCAGACCACGTGGTGGAGCACGCGCACAGGGGTGTCCTCGCCCGCCGCTCGGTAAGGCTCCAGCTCGGCGTCCCAGGCAGTGCCGAGGAGATAGGCGATCCCATCCTTGAGCTGCGCACCCGTTGATTCGGCACCGGCGACGGCGGCGCGCAGACGATCCTCGGACACGAGGATGTCACCGTGCACGCCGATGATCGCGCGGTGCAGGCCAAGCGTCGGCGTCAGCGCGTAGCGCTCCCCCTCACGACCCGGTGACGGATCCTCGGTGACCTCGGCGACGAGATCGGGGATCGCCTTGAGCGCACTCATGAATCGAGAGCCCAGACCGGGTCGTCCCGCCCAGGGCAGCTCCGCACGCAGGAGCGGCGGCGAGACCGGTTGCGTCTGCCAGTCCAGGCGGATCTCGGCGTCGACGATGGAGCTCAAGGCCCATTCGACGTGGGGGCACAGTGCTCGAGGCACGGCGTGCAAGAAGACGACGCCGCGCGCGCGGCCAGCATTGGGCAGGGTCGGCGGCAGCATCGACGGATGCGTCGCCGACCGTGATGGTGGCATCGTGGACATGCCGTGGCCTCCTTCGTGAGGTTCGCCTTCCCCTGCGTCCTCACCCGGAGCCGGGCCTGCCCGACAGGGGCGGCTTGGCCGACCCGCCGAGCCTGCCCGACAGGGGCGGCTTGGCCGACCCGCCGGGCCTCAGCCCTTCACGGTGACTTCACCCTAGACCGTCCCCTACGCCGATGCACGTATTGGATAGGGTCACGACACGCCGTAGCGCACGACACGACCGGAGGTACCCCATGGCCGTCGCCCAGCCCGCCGTCCTCGCCGACGTCTGGACTGACCGCGCCGAGGGCGCGCAGTCCCTGGCCCGCCAGGCCATCCTGGTCCTCGGCGGGGCTGCCTTCGTAGGCCTGGCCGCCCAGGTGGCGATCCCGCTGCCCTTCACCCCGGTGCCCCTGACCCTGCAGACCTTCGCCGTGCTCCTCGCCGGTGCAGCACTGGGGTCGCTGCGTGGCGTCATGGCCATGTCGCTCTACGCCGTCGCCGGTGTCGCCGGAGTGCCGTGGTTCGCCGAGGGCTCTTCGGGCTTCGCCATGGCCAGCTTCGGCTACATCCTCGGCTTCATCGCCGCCGCGGGCATCGTGGGCCGCGTCGCCGAGCACGGCGCCACCCTGACCGTGTGGCGCACGGCTGGCCTGATGGTCCTGGGCAACCTCGTGATCTACGCCGTCGGCGTGACCTGGCTGAAGTACGCCATCGACGCGACCTGGACCACGGCTCTGCAACTCGGTGTCGCGCCCTTCCTCATCGGCGACGTCGTCAAGATCGCGCTCGCCGCGGGTCTGCTGCCTCTCACCTGGGCGGGTCTGCGCAAGGCCGGCTTGCTGAAGTAGTCGACTAGGGAGCTGCGTCCCGCACGCGTTGAGCGGCGTCGGGATCGCCGAAAGCCGCCACCGTCGCTTCCGTCTCAGCGGCCATCGCCGCCTCGAGATCGCCCACGGACACGGTCGTCATCACCCGACGTAGGTCCCCCACGGCACGCTCTGAGAGTTCAGCCAGCCGCTGCGCCACCACGACGGCCTCGTCGAGCACAGCGTCATCGGGCACGCGCCAGTGCGCGATACCCCAGTCGAGCATCTGCTCTGAGTCGATGCGCTCTCCCAGCATGAGGAGTTGCCGCGCGCGCGAGAGCCCCACGATCCGCGGCAGCAGTGCGGTGACCCCACCGGTGACGAAAAGGCCAAGGCCCATCTCGGGGAAGAAGCCCCGGGCCGACTCCCCCACGACGACGAGGTCGCAATCCAGGACCCATTCGAATCCACCGCCGACCGCCCAGCCGTGCACGGCGGCCACGACCGGCACCCGACCGAGCATGATGCGTCGGGTAACCTGCTGGAGCTCCTCGACGTAGGCCTGCGTGGCCTCGCGCGTGCTCGCCTGCTCGGCGTACTCATGCAGGTCATCTCCCGCACAGAAGGCGCGACCCGCGCCGGTGAGCACGATGGCGCGCACTCCTGTGTCCGCGTGAGCAGTTTCGAGCGCGGCATTGAGGTCCGTGATGAGTTGCTCGGTGATCGCGTTGAGCCGCTCGGGCCGGTTGAGCGTGAGGATCCGCACCGCGCCGCGATCCTCGCTCAGCACCGTCGACATGGCGACTCCCTTCATTGAGTGGCGGCTTGTGCAGACGACACGCCGTCAGAGGACGAGACTAGTCGCCACTCAACGACCGAGGCCCAACTCTCGGGCAATGAGCATGCGCTGCACCTCGTTGGTGCCCTCCCCGATCTCGAGCACCTTGCTGTCGCGCCAGAAGCGGGCGACGGGGTACTCGTTCATGAAGCCGTAGCCGCCGAAGATCTGGGTCGCCCACCGGGCGTTCTCGACCGCCGCATTGGAGGCGTGGAGCTTGGCGATCGCGGCCTGCCGCTTGAAGGGCTCGTCGGCGAGCATGCGGGATCCCGCGTCGTAGTAGGCCAGGCGCCCGGTGTGGGCGCGCACCTCCATGTCGGCCACCATGAAGTCGAGCGCCTGGTACGCCGACAGCGGCTTGCCGAAGGCGTGCCGCTCGTGGAGGTAGCGCACCGACTCGTCGATGCAGCCCTGCGCGAGCCCAACCGAGAGTGCAGCAATAGCAATGCGCCCCTCGTCGAGTGTCTGGAGGAACTGCGCGTAGCCCTTGCCGCGCGTGCCCAGCAGATTGGCCGCGGGAACACGGCAGTCCACGAATCCGAGTTCGTGCGTGTCCGAGGAGTTCCAGCCGACCTTCGAGTAGGGGGCTAACACCGTGAATCCCGGCGTCCCGCTCGGCACGATGATGGTGGAGAGCTCCTTCTTGCCCGCATCGTCGGTCCCCGTGATCGCGAGGACCGCGACGAAACCGGTGATGTCGGTGCCGGAATTGGTGATGAAGGACTTGGTCCCGTTGATGACCCACTCGTCGCCCTCGAGGCGGGCGGTCGTGCGCGCGGCTCCCGCGTCTGTGCCGCCCCCGGGCTCGGTGAGCCCGAAGGCACCGAGCATCTCGCCGGTCACGAGCCGGGGCAGCCACTCGCGCTTCTGCTCCTCGGTGCCGAAGCGGTAGATGGGCATGGCGCCAAGGCTCACGGCAGCCTCGAGGGTGATCGCGACGGAGGAGTCCACGCGCGCGATCTCCTCCAGGGCCAGGCACAGCGCGAAGTAGTCACCGCCCATGCCGCCGTACTCCTCGGGGAAGGGCAAGCCGAAGAGGCCCATCTCCCCCATCTGCCGCACGATGTCGTAGGGGAAGGCATGCGCCTCGTAGAGATCGCCGATGACGGGGGCGATGACATCCTGGGCGAAGGCAGCCACCGACTTCTGCAGGTCGACGTACTCACTGGGCAGGCGGTGATCCATCACGTGTCCTCCTTGGGTGTGTAAGCGCGTACGACGCGTGACGAGCTGGGCCGACCGAGACGCTCCTCGAGCCAGCAACTCGTATCGATGAGTCTCGCAAGGTCAACACCATGCTCGATACCGAGCCCATCAAGCATGTAGACGAGATCCTCTGTCGCGAGATTGCCGGTGGCCGCGTGCGCATAGGGACAGCCACCCAGACCCCCGGCAGATGCATCGATGGTGGTGATGCCTTCGCGCAGGGCAGCGAGGGTGTTGGCGAGCGCCTGGCCATAGGTGTCGTGGAAGTGCACGCCAATCTCATCGAGGGGTACGCCGGCATGAACGATTCGGCGTACCAGATCCCCGACCTGTCCGGGCGTGGCGACCCCGATGGTGTCGCCCAGGCTGATCGCGTCGCAGCCGAGGTCACGCAGGCGCAGGGCCGCGGCCACGACCTGCCCTGCCGGCACCGCACCCTCCCAGGGATCCCCGAAACACATCGAGAGGTAGCCGCGCACGCGCAGTCCCTCGGACCGGGCACGCGCGACAACCGGCTCGAACATCTCCCACTGTGCGTCGTAGCCCCGGCCGAGATTGCGCTCGGCAAAGGTCTCGGTCGCGCTGGCGAAGATCGCAATGTCGGTCGCCCCGCAATCAAGCGCTGACTCCAGGCCGCGCAGGTTGGGCACGAGCACGGGATAGCGCACGCCCTCGCGGCGCGTGATGCCTGCCATCACCTCACGCGCATCTGCAAGCTGCGGCACGCGATCCGGTCGCACGAAGCTCGTGGCCTCAACGATGCCGAGCCCCGCCGCGCTCAATCGATCAATGAACTCGACCTTGGTCTGCGTGTCGATCACGCATGACTCGTTCTGCAGTCCGTCGCGGGGACCGACCTCCCAGATCGTCACGCGGCCCGGCAGGGAGGGGTCGGGCACGACCATGGGCAGGGTCATGGCACCTCCTCCAGCTGAAGCTCCACGAGCACGGCATCGAGCGGCACGCGTGCGCCGGGAGACGTGCTCACCGACGTCACTGTGCCACGCCCTGGAGCACGCACGGTGTGCTCCATCTTCATCGCCTCGACCACGACCAGCGACATGCCCTCCTCGACGATGTCGCCGACCGCCACATCCACGGTGATGACTGCCCCCGGCATGGGGCTGCGGGCCGCCCAGTGGCCCGCGAGGCGGGCGTCCGCAGCGCGCACCGGCCGCCGGTCGCGCGGGCGTCTGGCCTCGAGCACGTGATGACGGCCGTCGGAGTGCAGCCACAGGCGGTCGCCGTCAAAGTCGGCAGCGTCCACGGCACCGGGGGCGACGTCACGGCCATCGACACGGACAGCAACCTCCTCGCCGCCGACGGCGAGCGTGACCGGGAGCCCAGCCACATCCCAGTGCTGCTCCGCAGCACCGCCCAGGCGCCAGGAGTCTCCCGCCTGCCAGAGGTCATCACGGACGGGAGCTACCAGCGTCAGCGCGCCCGCCGCGATGACATCGGTGCCCGCCTCTACCTCGCGCGGCACCCGACCGTCCAGGAGTGACGTGTCCATGTCGCCACTGCGCACGCGATCTTCGTCGAGGAGGTCCGCCAGGTCATCGATGTTGGTGATCACCCCGAGGCAGATCGTCTCGCGCAGGGCCCGCTGCAGACTGGCGAGCGCCTCCTCGCGCGTCGCCGCATGAGCGATCACCTTGGCGAGCATCGGGTCGTAGTAGGAGGTCACGCGATCACCCGTGGCCACACCCGAGTCGACACGGGCATCAGACGGCTCGCGCCACAGGGAGATCTCGCCGCCGGTGGGCAGGTAGCCGCGCAGGGGATCCTCGGCGTAGACACGCGCCTCTAGCGCGTGGCCGCGCACCACGATGTCCTCTTGGCGCAGGCCCAGGGGCTCACCCGCCGCGATGCGCAACTGCTGCTCGACCAGGTCGAGGCCGGTGACCTCCTCAGTGACCGGATGCTCGACCTGCAGGCGGGTGTTCATCTCCAGGAAGGCGAAGTCCCCGGGGCGGGCTGCGGGCACGACGTACTCGACGGTGCCGGCATTGACGTACCCGACACTGCGGGCCAGTCGCACGGCCGAATCGCAGAGCTGCTGCCGCGTCACATCATCGAGCAGTGCGGACGGTGCTTCCTCGATGACCTTCTGATGGCGGCGTTGGAGAGTGCACTCGCGCTCGCCGAGGTGGATGACGTGCCCCTGTGCATCGCCGAGCACCTGCACCTCGATGTGGCGTGGAGCGTCGACGAACCGCTCTACAAGGAGACGATCGTCGCCGAAGGCTGCCAGGGACTCGCGTCGCGCACTGGCGATGGCTGCTTCGACGTCCTCGCCAGGGCGGACAATGCGCATGCCCTTGCCACCGCCGCCGGCAGCTGGCTTGAGCAGGGCAGGCCTGCCGATCTCCTCGACCGCGGCGGCCACCGCAGCGTCGTCCATCCCCGGGTCATGTCGTCCCGGCACCACCGGCACACCGGCGGCGATCGCTGCCTCCTTGGCCGCGATCTTGTCGCCCATCGCCTCGATGATCCCGGGCCCGGGTCCGACGAAGACCAGTCCTGCTTCCGCACAGGCACGCGCGAAGGCAGGATTCTCGGAGAGAAATCCATAGCCGGGGTGCACCGCCTGTGCTCCTGAGGCGAGCGCCGCCGCGATGACACGATCGATGTCGAGGTAACTCTCACGCGCGGATGCAGGGCCGAGCCGGACAGCCGTGTCGGCGAGCAGCACATGCTGCGCACCGGCGTCAGCATCGCTGTAGACGGACACGGCAGAGATGCCGAGACGGCGCAGGGTGCGCAGGATCCGGACCGCGATCTCACCGCGATTCGCCACAAGCACGCGATCAAACACGGTCACATCCGGAAGACGCCGTAGCGGACGGGGGGCAAGGGCGCATGACGCGCCGCCTCGAGCGCGAGGCCGAGCACACGCCGGGTCTCGCGCGGGTCGATAACGCCGTCATCCCACAGGCGCGCCGTGGAGTAGTAGGGCGATCCCTGCGTCTCATACTGCTCCCGGATGGGAGCGGAGAACTCCGCTTCGGCGTCGGCCGACCACTCCTCGCCACGCGCCTCGGCCTGATCGCGGCGGATGGTCGACAGCACTGCCGCTGCCTGCTCGCCTCCCATGACAGAGATCCGGGCATTGGGCCACATCCACAGGAAGCGTGGGGAGTAGGCACGCCCGCACATGGAGTAGTTGCCGGCGCCGAAGGAGCCGCCGATGACGACGGTGAACTTGGGCACGCGTGCGCACGCGACCGCCGTGACCATCTTGGCGCCGTGCTTGGCGATCCCCCCGGCCTCGTAGTCGCGCCCCACCATGAACCCCGAGATGTTTTGGAGGAAGACGAGAGGGATGCCGCGCTGGTCGCACAACTCGATGAAGTGGGCGCCCTTCTGGGCCGACTCCGAGAAGAGGATGCCGTTGTTGGCGATGATCCCCACCGGGTGCCCGTGCAGGCGCGCGAAGGCAGTGACGAGCGTCGTGCCGTACTCCGCCTTGAACTCCGTGAAGTGGCCCCCATCGACGAGGCACTCGATGACCCCGCGGACGTCGTACGGCGTGCGGGGATCGATCGGCACGATGTCGAGCAGGTCGTCGATGGCCCGAGCAGGCTCACGTGACTCGGCGAGAGCCCAGGCTCCCTCGGGCGCCGGTGGCAGGGTGGCGACGATCTCGCGGACGATCCGCAGCGCATGGGCATCGTCGTCGGCGAGGTGGTCCACGACACCGGAGGTGCGCGCGTGCATGTCCCCGCCGCCGAGCTCCTCCGCGGTGACCACCTCCCCCGTCGCGGCCTTCACCAGGGGCGGCCCGCCGAGGAAGATCGTGCCCTGCCCCCGCACGATGACTGTCTCGTCGCTCATCGCCGGCACGTAGGCGCCACCCGCGGTGCAGGAGCCCAGCACCGCGGCGATCTGCGGGATGCCCATGGCCGACATCGTTGCCTGGTTGTAGAAGATGCGGCCAAAGTGATCCCGGTCCGGAAAGACATCGTCTTGCATCGGGAGGAAGGCGCCACCGGAGTCAACGAGATAGATACACGGCAGGAGGTTGTCTCGCGCGATCTCCTGCGCTCGCAGGTGCTTCTTCACCGTCATCGGGTAGTAGGTGCCGCCCTTGACCGTGGCGTCGTTGGCGATGATCACGCACAGGCGACCACTCACCTGGCCGATGCCGGCGATGACGCCCGCTGCGGGAGCCTCGCCGCCGTAGAGACCCTCCGCCGCTAGAGGGGCGATCTCGAGGAATGCGGTGCCGTCGTCGAGGAGCGCCTCGACGCGATCTCGGGGAAGCAGCTTGCCCCGCTCGAGGTGCCGCTCCCGAGCCGACTCCGGACCACCGCGCGCGGCCCGCGCACGCCGGGAGGCGAGGTCGTCCAGCAGGGGCGCGAAGGCCGTCACTGCGACTCCGATCGTTGGTTAACGATCGTTCACTCTACTCCCCTGCCGGGGCCTGGGCAAGGGCGGCCCGCGCCATGCCGCGCAGGAGGGTGGTCATCTCCGGTCGAGAGAGGCGCGCGCTGTGCGGGGTGGAGTTGATCAGCCCGAAGGCCGCGTGGACAGCAGCCCGCCCGCGGTCCGCCGACATCTCGGGTCGCTCGGCGACGAGGGCGCGCACCCACAGGTCGACATATTGCGCCTGGTAGCGCCGCACCGCGCGGCGATCGTCGTCGGGCACCGCGGCGAGGTCGCGCGCTTGCACGTCAATGAGGTCGGGGTGGTCGAGAGCGAAGTCGACGTGGAAGGCAATGAGGCCATCGAGGGAACCGGCACGCTCACGACCCCCCTCGAGAAGGCGTTGGCTGATGTCGACGAGCATCGCCGAGAGGATCGACTCCTTGCCGGGGAAGTAGCGGTAGAGCGCAGGACCGGAAATGCCCACCGCCGCACCGAGTTCATCGATCGACACACCGTGGAACCCATCGCGAGCAAAGAGTCGCGCAGCGACGGCGAGGATCTCCTCGCGTCGGTCTTCGCGTGTGGACGTCACGAGATCCCGAGGACGTGCACGAGCACCCGGGCCGCGCGTCCCCCCGACTCCAGTGCCACGGCGGTCGCACCGGGCACATCGACGTCGTCGAGCAGACGCCGCATGACCTCGGCCTCCGCGACCGGGTCGTCGTCACGTCGCCCCGCGGCCGAGTGCAATGCATCGAGTCGCCCCTCAGCCTCGTCAAGCTGGGAGGGCGAGTAGTCCCATGCTTCCCACCAGGGCCGGTCGAGGATCATCACCCGGATCGCCGCGCCGCGATGCTCCTTGAGCAGGTCCGCCACCAGCACGAGATTGCCGGTGGACTTGGCCATCTTCTCGCCGTCGATGCGCACGGTGCCGACACGCATCCAACTCCGCGCGAAGGGCACCACCCCGGTCGCCGCCTCTGCCTGGGCTGCCTCATAGGCATGGTGGGGGAAGGTCAGGTCCGCTCCACCCGCGTGGATATCGAGGCTGGAGCCATAGGTATCGAGCACCATCGCCGTGCATTCCGCATGCCAGCCGGGGCGGCCCGGCCCCCACGGACTCGGCCACGCGGGGTCAGCGCCGTGCGAGGCGCGCCACACGGGCACGTCGACGGGCGATTCCTTCGCGGCATCGTGCACATCCTCGCCGAACTCCGTGAGTGCGGCGAGAGCCTCCTGCTCGGCCAAGCCCGACGAGGCGATCGCGCCCGCGCCGCGGAAGTAGACCGTGCCAGCCACTTCGTACGCCGCACCGCGATCGAGCAACGCCTGCGCGAGCCTCACCACGCTTCCGATGTGCTGATGCGCGCGCGGCTCATGCTCGGGGCGGCGTACACCCAGCTCCCGCATGTCATGGTCGAAGTCGTACTGGTGGATTGCAGCGAACTCGTCGTAGGGAGATCCGGCGCGTCGTGCGGCCTCGGTGAGCACGTCGTCGACGTCGGTGATGTTGCGCGTCACGATGGGCTGGAGATTGGCATGGCGCAGCGTGCGCACGAGCGCATCCACCCAGACGAATGTAGACGCATGCCCGAGGTGGGTGACGTCGTAGGGGGTCACGCCACAGGCATAGATGCGCGCGGGCCCCACCATAGGCAGGGGCGCACCCGCCAGGACGAGGGGCGCAGGCGGCAGGTGGTCGTGACCCATGTGGAGAGCCTACGCAGGACGCAGGGCGCGCAGGACGGCGGCGGAGGAGCGCCACGCGACGATGGCCCACGCGATGACGAGGCACACGAAGATGACGAAGGATGCCGCGTCCACCGGGGCGCTGGCGAGCTGGTCGGCGAGGGCTCCGAGCGACAGGGACAGCGCCGCCACCGGGAAGACGAACCCCCACCACCCCGGCAGGAACGGCAGGCCGCCCGCGCGGCGTACCCGGATCAGGCGTCCTGCCGCGTAGAGAGACCACCACAGGCCTAGGCCGATGCCCATGGCTGAGACGACGACGCCGAGTGAGATGGCCTCCTCCGACAGGATGCCAACCTCGGCACCGGCCTGCATGAGTCGCAGGAGGGCCAGGCCGATGAGCCCCGCGGGAGCGAGTGGGATCCACAGCGTGGGCTGCATGGTGTTGGGCACGGGTGGGCGCAGTGCGAGCCGGGCGACGAGCAGCGCGAACATCGGGAGGAAGAGGA